>Ga0214923_10000073_pt1 | contig 138022 bp, 110 predicted proteins | sample LL1510_MetaG_FD_177993 | JGI IMG/M metagenome (GOLD analysis project Ga0214923, IMG submission 177993) | Freshwater microbial communities from Lake Lanier, Atlanta, Georgia, United States - LL-1510 | ecosystem: Environmental > Aquatic > Freshwater > Lake | place: USA: Georgia | collected... | reverse complement strand
AAAAAGGTTGTTGATGATTCTGAAAAAAAGACTGAAGTTAAAAAAGTAAAAAAGGTTGTTGATGATTCTGAAAAAAAGACTGAAGTTAAAAAAGTAAAAAAGGTTGTTGATGATTCTGAAAAAAAGACTGAAGTTAAAAAAGTAAAAAAGGTTGTTGATGATTCTGAAAAAAAGACTGAAGTTGAACAAAATACAAAAACAATAAAAGACATAAAAAAATCAATAATAGAAAAATTGACTGAAAATACAGAACATAAAGAAATAAAAGTAGATGATTATGACTTTAAAAAAATAAATTACAAGGTAGTAAAAAATTTTATTATAATGTCATATGATAATTCTGAATTAAAATTTTTATTAAATAATTGCGTATTTCCATTTAATGATATGGCAAAATATGAAGAAGGAGATATTTTGAATATTGAATTGTTGAGTGAATCAAACACAACATATAATCAATTGTCAAAATTAGAATCTTATCAGCAACATTTGATAAATCTGAATTTGCCTTTTAACATTAAATATAAATTGGCTGGAAAGGGGTATGTACCATCTATAAAAAAAAGTTTGATGGGACATACAATAAGAACACATTTCAAAGATGGGTCTACATACATAGAAAAAAAAGATGGAGAGAAAATAATAGTTGATAATAGCATGATTCACACTTCTGGCGGAGATGTTAATATTAAATTAAAAGGCATATGGTTCAATGATAATAGTTATGGTCTTTATTGGGTATCAGACAGTGTTAGATTGACAAAAATTGGAATATTAACAGCAGAAACAAAATCATAATTTAGTTCATATTTTGTAATATAAACTAAACTTTAAAATTTTCATTTATCTCCCAGAATTCAATTTATCTTTAATATAATCAACATTAATATTATCGGCTGGCGTGATTCTTCTTGAGTCATTCCATTCTTTTGCATCTACTGGTGTTCCAGTAGTTGTTATTGGACACACTGGACATCTCTTTTCTGCTACACACACAGGTGGATGTGGTGGTACTGGATACCATTTATCAGGTGGTAAAAATGAATCACCGTATTCAAATAGTGATGCTGATTCTTGATCGACCGGCAAGGTATTAAAATCAGTATAATTCATTTCATTTGTGATCATGTCATCTTCAAATCTAGAACCATTTTTGTTATTCGGATCTGCATATGGTTTTATCACATAGGAAACAAATTGAGTATTTGGATCTTTTGCTATCTGTTGTGTGTTTTGAGTTGGCTGCACTGATACTTGTGGTTGAACAGATGCTTGTGTATTTTGAGAAGCAGCATCTGATGCAGACACAGATGTCATATTTTCAATTTGTGAACAGGTTGCTACACATTGAGATACATTTTTCATACCTTCATTTTGTTTTGAAAAGAGTAATGATGCATTATCAAAAATAGCATATGTAAGAATAATTATTGTTGTTACAGTCAAAATATCATTGTCAGATAATTTTGTTTTTGGTATAATTTTAAAAAAAAGATATACGATAATTCCTTTTATTAAATAATTCAAAGATTTATTCATAAGTTCATTCTGCATCGAATATATAATTAATCTAGATTTTTATATATAACTTATTAATTATTCTATATATAATTTCAATTCTTTTATTTCATCCATTATTTTTTGATCATATTTACATTTTAAAAAAACAATATTTTGGTGTATCTTAGATAAACATATCAACCAATCTAATCTATTTTTATATTTATCATAATTGTTTTTTATTATATATAATCTTTCCATATACTGTTCTCTTGTTTCATTATCAGTTCGTTCAATAAATAGTATGCTTTCGCCTGTCTCTATTATTTCCATGTTTAAATACATTATTTTTCATCATCACATATTTTCTTTAATAATTTCAATTTTGGTTCTAATAATCTTTTTATTAATAAATGGTATAATATTACCGCAATCGCAGTTGCTAATAATGTCTTTACTAATGTTGATGATATTAACTGTTGTTCATCATTAAATATATTATTTATCAATGTTACTAAAAAAATGTGAATTAAAAATCTGTGACCTTCTGTTATTATTTCTACAATATCGCATTTAGTTATATTCAACATATAAAACTAAATGGAAAAAAATATTATAAAAATTCTAATAAGTTAATCTATAATCATCCATTGGTGTGCATTTAGCATTTCGCTTTCCTGCTTGAACATCATTATATAATGACATTTCTGTATTGAATGTTCCAGGGGATACTCTTGTTGGATATGTATGGACACATTGTTTTGGACCGCATGAAAAATTATCTTTTAAATATTTCCATTCATTTTGTAATATTTTACCTGTGTTATTTTGCAAAAACATTCTGTAATCATTATTATCAACAATACCATTTATTGAACGAATATATTGTTCTCTTCTATGTGATGTTCTGTAATCAGTAAATGACGAATAGTCCATTACTGCAGGGCATTCTTTAAAAAAATTATCTCTGGCTGTACTCATGACTATATAATATCAAAATAATATTTAATTTTTTGTTTTTAATTTAGACAAATATGTTTTAATTTTACTATATAATTCGTCTTTTTTATAAAATGCTCTTTTGCCATCTTCAGTTTTATATATTGTTGGAATTGAATACACTTTTGCTATTGTATCTAACTCCTCCTTTTTATATTGTTCAATTGGTCTTAATGCTTTTAAATTTATAGGCGTTATTTCATTTGTTCTTATTGATTTTGTATCTGCATTCTTCTTTGCACCGCTTACAACTGGCTTTTCACCTTTCCCTTTATTTTTTGTTGACCCAAGTGTAATTCTACCGCTAACTTCATCTTCCTTTTTTTTAATTATTTTCACCTCTTTTTTTTCAACTTCTTCTTCCTCTTCTTCCTCCTCTTCTTCTTCTTCTTCTTCTTCCTCCTCTTCCTCTTCTTCTTCCTCCTCTTCCTCTTCTTCATTTTCTTCCTCATTTTCTTCCTCATTTTCTTCTTCTTCCTCATTTTCTTCTTCTTCCTCATTTTCTTCTTCCTCCTCTTCTTTTTTATTGTTTTCTTCTACTTTTTCTTCACCTTTTGGCTTTTCCTTTGTATCATTATTATCATCATGTTCTTCTGTAATTTTGCTTAGTTCATCATGTTTGTCTTCATTAGTTTTTTGCACGTTATTTTCTATATTTATGTCAAAATTGCTACGATCACTCATATATTGACTGTCTCCTCTTTGTTGTTTATCAGTATCCTTTTTAATATCAGATAAATATTGATATTGTAATGCATTTTCATGATCTTCTTCAGAATAATTATTAGAAACATTTGTAATTGGTTGTGCACTTATTAATTTCATCTTTCTTGCTTCATTTATAAATTCAATATTATGTGTTTTGATTTTTGCTACACATTGCTGCAAATCTGTTTGTATTTTTGATCTTAATTTATTCAGATTATTTTCATTTGTCTCATTTACCTCAACAACCTTTAATTCCATGTTTTTTTTAAATGTATCAAGTTCTCTAAACACATACAATCCAACTAAAATGATCGATATAAACAGAATCAAAAATTTATAGTCCATCTCTTGTTATATTATCAATTTTTATAAAAGTATAAAAAAACAAACACAGTATATATTTGTTTTTTATAAACTAAGAACTATATTTTAAGAAGTCCCACTTCTATAAGTATTCCTTGGCTGACATGCAAAACTGTCTTCTTTACACGTTAATCCTGTTCCATAACACCACTTTGCAAATGCTTCTTGGTCATTAGGAACGCTATTTATAGGAACAGTTGCGAACTGTCTCTCTGCATTTTTGACATCAAACAAATCATTTAAGTCGCGAAACAAATTTTGATTAAATGCAATATCTCGTTGCTCTTTGATATCTTCATCATCGCCATTACATGCGATTGGATCATTTTCTGTATTAAAGTCGGCCAAAGTTGGATTCATAAATGGATTATCAGCTGTTGGTTTTCTGCATTTATTTTTTCTAAATTCTTCATATTCGCTTAGGGTATATTCTAATTCCTTGTTTCTATTTTGCTCATGTGAATAAAATTTTCCAATTCTTAAGTTTCCCTCTGTATCATAATATCCACTTTCTACTTCTATTGGCATTGTGTCTAAATTAGACATATTTTCAACATTTTTATGTCTGTTAAACTCTTTCACTTTCCCATCTTTATCATATATTGACAGGTAGTATAGCATGATGATGACAATCAATGCAATTATTATTCCTTTTACCCAATTGTCACTCATTTTTCCAGTTACTGACATTAATATTGCAAAGTAAAGTATCAAGCGTGTCAATGCATTTAATTGCTGTACTCTTGACATTACTGTTGTTGGAAAAAATGATGTATAATCTGTCAATAAAACAGTGGGATTATTCAACCAAAATATATCTGTTGTCATATATATATGTTGTTTAAATTAAATTATTATCTAGATTTTCTTAATTTTTCTCTTTCTTCAGCTTTCTTTTCTGCCTCTATTTTTTTTCTTTTTGCAATGTCACTCATCAACTCTATTTTATTTTCTTCTGCATGTTTCAATAAAATTCTAATTTTTTCTGCAAGTTTCTTTTGTTCTAATATGACTTGTGAAGGATCAAATGGGGGATTATACATTGCATTTGGATTATTCATCAGTGGATTTTGAGATGGTTTTTCTTCTGCATTATATTCTTCTTCATTCTCCATATCAGCACCGTTGTCTTCTTCATCTTCGATGTTAACGTCTTCATTTTTTTCTTCTAAATATCTTTCCTTGTCTTTATCAAAATATTCTTTTAATTTTTTATGGTTCATTTGTTTGTATATACCCTCTTTTGACACATTTTTTTCTTCAACCAATATATTTTTTCTTGTTATGACTTCAAATGATGGATATTCAGATTTGTGTTTAGGTAAACTACATTTACCCATATCGTCATCATTAATAATATAATAAATAAAAAGCATATTTGGATACTCCTGTGAATATTTTTTTAGGAATTTTTTGAAGTCATATGCTTGACTATTACTAATATTTTCCCTAACGACAATCATTATAATAAATTTGTTATAGTTATCCAATATAACTTGTTGCAAATCTTGTATCTTGAAAACTTTAAAGATATTGTCACTCATATATATTCAATAAATAAATATACAAACTATAATTAACACATATAATTTCCTAGCCTGTATGACAGATAACACGACAAAGACATCACAAAATACATTGAATATAATTTTAATTTATTATCTTTTAGTTTTGTTTTTACATTCTTCAATTCGGTTTGAGTTTTTGTTAAGTCTCTTTGAAGTCTATAATTATCTAACAATTGATACATATATGTATTGTTTGTTGTATATGTATATGTTATATAGTCTGAAATATCAAAATCATGTAAGTCTTCTAGTTCATCTGTCAACCAATCAGTATTTCTCATGTCAATAATAAATTTAATTAGGTCATCTGAATGTCTCTTAAGAAATGGTGTGTGTAAAAGATGCTCTTTGTTATCACGACAAAAATTAGTGTATTCTCTTAGTTCTTGTTTAGTCAGTCTGTTGGTTGGAATTTTTTCTGTAATATATTTCCCATATGAGTTATGATAATATTGGTTAATCCAATCTTTTAAATTCATATCTGTCCATACAAGTGCTTTTACTGCATCTCCATATTTTGTAAATTTATAACACTTATATACATTTTTGTAGTTCGATGGGACTGCATCAAATTCAGTATCATTTACACCAAATGTATTATTATTTTCATCCAGATATTCATTTATTTCGTCCAATGTGACTGCCTCATTTTTCTTATCAATGAGGATATCGTATATAACATCGATCTTCTCCTGAGTTTCCGTTTTTTGCATTTTTGATTATTTTATATATGACTTATATTGCCTTTGTAATTTTTTTTCAATTTTTTTATATTAGTCTTTCGAACATTTATGGAAAATTGTAAAATCGCTAGGTCGCGATTTTATCATTTTTTTATTTATATTTTTGCATTTAGGCAAAAATATAAATAAAAAAATTGTGAAATATCTCTAGCGGGAATTTCATCATTTTTATTTATTATTGATTTTCTAAAGAAAATCAATAATAAATAAAAATTGAAAAAAAATCTGTATACGACTAACACCTATCATATACTTATTAATCAAAATGCAAAAGGCAGACACTAAACCAGTCATTAAAAATGGACGCATAGTTCTTCCATCAATTAGTAAGTTAGAATACAATATAAATCAAGTGTATGAAGGCTATGGATTTACAATTTTACATATGGCAATCCTAAATGGAGATGATGATATTGTAAGAGAAATTTTGTTAAAAGACCCCGATTTGACAGTTGTTGATTATTTTGGAAGAACTGCTGAACAATATGCAGTATTAACAAATAATTTTAAGGTATTGGGTATGCTTGATCTACATAAAGTCAAACATGTCAGATCAGAACTTAATGAATTAAAAAGAAAAAGAGATAATTTAGAAGACAATAATCGTTTCCTAAAGCATCAAAATCTAGAAATTAATAAAGAATTAACTACAGCAAAAGCTGATGCAACAAAATTTATGAAGCGTTATGAAACACTTAAACAAACACAAAAAGTATCACAGAAAGATTAATTCTTCTTTACCTTTTTTTTATTTTTTAATAGTTTTACATCATCAGATTTTTTAGATTTATTTGACTTTTCTGGTTCCGTTCTTGTTGACTTTTCTGTTTCTGTTTTTGTTGACTTTTCTGTTTCTGTTTTTGTTGACTTTTCTGTTTCTGTTTTTGTTGACTTTTCTGTTTCTGTTTTTGTTGACTTATCTTTTTCTGATGACTTATCTGTTTCTGTTTTGCCCATATTATTTCCAACCATTTGTGTGATTGAAGAAAAGATATTTGCGATCATCGAAGGTGTAATATTATTTTGATTTAATGAATCCATATCGATCGGATTTCCGTCTTTGTCCTTAAAAATTGGAAGATTTTTCATATCTTTCTCAATGATTTTTCCAAACTGTTTTCTGACTTTCTTCATTTTTTCCATGTCAACCTGACCCTTGATTTTTTCTCCAACACGATCAAATATATTTGTCATATCATTGAAGCCATTTGTTTTTAAATCATCAACAACGGCTGTCAATAACTTCTTTGATATATCATTTACATCTTTATCATCTTTTGATCCAAATAAAGTGGATAGGGTTTCGCTAACACGTTCAATTTGTGCTTCATCAATAGATTCTAATTGTTTCTTCAGTTCATCCATATCTAATAAATTGCTGATTGACAACATATCTAATAAACCTCCAGAACTTTCCAATTTAATTTGTGATGCTCTTTCCATAATTTCATCTGCTGTCAATTCTCCTCCATCAACGCCCAAGAAAGGATTAAATAAAAACGAACTTACAGGTAATTTTGAATTTATTACATATTCTTCGCATTTCTTAATAAAATTTATTAATTTTTCACTTTGTTTTCTTTTATTTTTGGCAACTGAAAAAATCATTTTGCTTGATGTTACAAACATTAACTTTAAATAACTCCACAATTTGGTTTTATCTTCGTCATCCAATAATGAATATACCAATGAAATATTCAATCCAGGAATAATAGTAACAATTTTATTTTCTTTATTTCTTTTCGAAAAAAGTGATTCATCGTCAGATATTAATTCATCCCCAAAATCTCTTAATGTTGTAAATACTTTTTTAATTATTCTGCTTTGGTCATATTTTTCTGTGTCCGTTTTATATTGTTTTATAATGTCATTGCATGTTGCAATACATTTAATATGTGCTTCACTTTTGACTTCTAAAGAGTTTAATTTATTCAAAACCAAGTCAGTTAAACAGATAATCCCAGTAATAAAATACCTTTGATTCAACATCAATTCAACATCACTTTTAACAGCCTCTACATTTTGTGTAGACTCAGGTATTAACGCTAATTCACTCATAATAATAATATCTTATACACAAAATTATAAATGATTTACAACGCTATATTTTATATATAAATGTATATATAAAATAAAAAAGTTATGATATTCTCTGAAGTGCCTTTTTAGCATCAGAAAGCTGACCATTCAAAATACAATAATAATCAACTCTCACTACCATGTTTTTAACTGTTGATTTTACAATATTTTTTGTTTTATCATCAAAGCTTTTCCATAAATTTTTAAATTCAAATATTTTTTTTGCTGGAACCTGAAATTCATTTTCATTATATTCTTGTCCCATAAAGAAATCTTCATCACCTGCTTTTATTTTTTCTCTGACTTCATCATTGTCATAAATAAATTCAATAAACCATTTCAATGCTTCATTTGGTTTTAGTCTGATGAATTCATCAATTGTATCCTTAAAGACTGCAAAATGGCTATTTTCATATTTTACTGCCAAATAGTGTGATAGCGATAAGCATAATTTATTAAAAGACTCATTTACTTCTTCTTTTTCTTTGGTCAATTTGATTATCTCCTGTGACAATTTATTCCTGTCCATCGATATATATTACTATATACTTCTTTTTAAATGATTTATTGGCGCAACAAATTAACTGTTATACATGATGTTTTCACATATTTTATTTTTTAACTGTGTGTCTAAAACCTCATCAATTTTTGTTTTTTCTGTGTCTCTAAAGGTCTTATATTTAGTTACAAGACGTTTTTGATCTTCATGTGTTAATTTATGCTCATCTTTATTATTGATTGTAATAATTCTATATTTGTCTATATCATCCTTCTGAAGAAAGTTTTTAGGCATTGCTCTGTCAACGTCTAAATATGCAAAATCATCTGATATACCCCCTTGTTCTAAAGGAATATATGCCATGGTGCTATCTCCATATAATTTAACATGTTCTTGTAATATTTGACGTCTTTGTGAATCAATATTTCTTGCCATATTTTGCTTTCTTGACAATATAAAATTATTTACCCACATTACTGCTTCTTTACCTTCATACACCATTTGCCTTTTGTCCATATTTACAATAATAGCAGGAACAACACGTATATTTATTTGTAATAATTTTTCCAAAGGCATATTGTCAACAGATAACAGTGTAAAAGCATTCAATATCCCCTCAACTCTCATTGTGTTTACAAGTCCATGACAAGTTTCGCATTTAGAACTATAAAATAAGCATCCAAAGTTTGACATGTATAAAACCCATGAATATAATATTTTATTGTCAAACACACAAGAATAAAAAAAAGTGAAATCGCTATTCGCGATTTTATCATTTTTTATTTTTACATGTGTCTAAAAGACACGTGTAAAAATAAAAAATTGAAAAAAAATTAACCTATTTAAAAATACATATATTAGTATATAGTAATGTCAAGCGATAAAATAGATATCAGTGTAAAAGAAGTTGATTATACAAAAAGACAAAAGTTCAATGGAAGTTCATTAACACTGAATTTTAAAGGCAAAGATTTAAATTGTAAAATTGTCAATACCCTAAGACGTGTTGCATGTAACAACATACCAGTTTATGCATTTCCGCGCGAATTGATTGATATTCAGCAAAATACATGTGTCGCATTCAATAATGATATGTTAAGACTTAGATTATCACAATTACCTCTTTTATCAATTGATGAAAATGAATTATATTTTTTACAAGAAAAATACTATAAGGATATCAATTTTGCCGATCCAAGTAGACCTAAACATCCATCAGAAAAATCAATTGAAGCATATGTAAATTTTCATAATAACAGTAATGCGATAAAGGATGTTACAACAAATGATATGAAAATTTATATTGATGGAGCTGAAGTAAAAATGTATGACAAAGACTATCCTTATTTACTTGTCAGATTACGTCCAAATGACAGTTTTAAATGTCATATGAAGGCATGTTTAGGAATAGGAGAATATGATGCAATCTGGAACGCATCGTCTGATGCATTTTATGACCAACTTGATGAAAAACAAAATGAATATGCTTTTACAGTAGAGTCAAATGGCCAATTAGCAGAATATGATATTTTAATTAAGTCATGCAAATTTATTGTTAAGAAGATGGAAGATGTTGAAATTGAAATAAACAGAAAATTACAAACAAAAGAATTATCTGATGGAAAAAAATTTCGATTGACTCTTGATGAAGATCATACAGTAGGCGAGATTTTAAATTACTATATACAAAATTTGACAGACACCAATTTTTCAGGAGTGTCCAAACCAGACCATCTTATAAAAAATATCAAAATAAAAATAGTTTCAAAAAAAACAACAATTCCAGTTATTAAAACCGCAATAGCCGATATAATCAGTATTTATAAACATTTAGAAAAACAGTTTACAAAATTACAAGGGAAAAAAAATTAAAACATTAATTTAATTTGTGTTGTTGTATGAATACAATCAGTATGAAATATTTTTTTATCTTTAAAATCCATTGCTTTATTTATCAAATCATTTCTATCTCTATATATGTCTAATATATTGTCGATATTACTTTTTTTTACAAATAAGTAAATATCTTCAAATGATATTGTTTTTTTTTCATCAAATTCATCCATTGGTATCACCGTTTCTTTATTTCTTGCTTCTATAAATATCTTATGTATCATGTAAATCATGTGTTTATATGATTGGGGAAGAATGCCATATAATTCTTTATTTTCTTTGTTTCTTGTCATGTGATAAAGATTAAGCAATTCTTTAGCGATTGTTTTTAATGATAAATTTATCCTTTTAATTATTTCAGACGGATAAAATGACATATATGTAACAATTTCAGTTAGTTTGTCATTTTTATATAATTCTATGTAAGATATGTCACAATTATCAAATAATGGCAATTTAGAATTTATATTTCGATATATCTTTGTTTCTGTGAATAGTATTTCATCTGTTTCCCTATTGTGAAATACATATCCAGCAATAGAAAGACGTTTGTTTATTGAATCTATTATTTCAATTTCTTCTAATTCAAAAAACAATTCATCGGGGCAGGAAAAATTAACTTTTTTACAAACAATTTTGTCGTTCTTTTTAATTTCAACAACAGTTCTATCGGGATAAACTGATGATACCATTTTTTTTAGTTTCCCACTTATTATAATAAAGTCTGCATATGAATTCTCTTCAATTGGAACATCCTTAAAAATATTAAATAAACATTTGTTTGTTTCTAATAATGACAATGGAGTTGTTCTACATGTTGTCACACAATATTTTTTGTTATTATATCCTATGACGGACACATATGCTCCAATATAATTTGTATATATGTCTAACTTCTCCCAGTTATTTAATATATAATCATTATTTTCCAGAAATATCGGAATTTCTCTATAGCATATAACTTCCAACGTGTTTTTCAATATTACAACATAATCAATATTGTGTATTATTACATCAACACTCTCAATGAGCGAATGTAAATTTTTTGATATTTTGTCTATTTTTAACAAAAAGATATCATCGCACTCATATAGTTTCATGTGATAATATGACTTATTTTCAGATATCAATTCCGTTTTCAAAACATCATAAGTAATTTCACATTTTGTTATTTTTGATATATATACATAAAATCTATTCATTAATTCGATTACATTTTTTCTAGTTAACATCACAAAACAATTATAAATTATGTGATTAAAAACTTTTTCACACCATTACGCAAATATATTCTTAAACTTTTATTCTTCAGTAATATTATATTTTGTGATGCATATCAACAAGATAGATGATGTTATTGATAAGACCATAGATGACTTTTATGCAAAAATTTTGACTGACCAAAAATTATCAAAAATTTTCGATGATGTAAATTTTGTGAAATACCAAAAAGAACTAAATGATTTGATGATGTCATTTATTAAACAAATAGATGAAAATGAAATAAAAGATATTGTAAAAAAAAATGATTCATTCAGTCACATATATGAAACAATAAAAAGATATATTGCATTTTATCTGTTTCTAACAATAGGTTTTAATTACAAAGGTAAGGATGACACATTCATAAACAATGTCGTTGAATTTTCTAAAAACCAATCAGAATACAACTATCGTATTAGCAAATTTTTCAATTCAGAGAGCAACTCACAAGTCATCAAATATTTCACGATGATAAAACAGATTTTGAATATATTAGAGGCCGATAATCAAAAAAAAGAAATGTTGATGAAGAGACCAGATTACAAAGAAACATTTGACTTATTAAATGTTCTAGGGACTGAATTCATTGATTCTCAATTCAAAATAAAAGACAAAAGAAGTCAGTGTCACAATATAATTAAAACACTTATTGTGCTTTTGTTATACAAAATAAATGAAAGAAAGGACTTTTTTAAATTCTTAGAAATGGCTGAATCCATGGAAGGTGAATATATTTTTATTGAAATTGTAGTGCCATCTAAAAATGTTATTGATTTTGAAGCTGTCGAAAGTGTATTAAATAAAAATGACATTATACGAGGTTATGCTGATCTTTACTGGGAATATTTGCAAGAAGGTGTAAAAATTAAATCCCTGTCAATCGAGGATAAAATTCTAAAATTGATAAATGCAAAAGTATTAATTCCAATAGTTGATGATTTTCTATTATATCATAGAGATAATGAAAGATATGACAAAAATAATAAAGCAAAAAAGAAAGAAGATACAAAAATCAGATTTATTGTAAATAAAATAGATTTGGCATCTGATTTGTATTCAGCAAATAATACAGAAGCAAAAAAACAATTTTATGTTCCAATGTACAACAGAAAAGCAGTTATTGTAAATGATGTAGAAGATATTAAAATCATCAATAAGTTCATAAATCAGGGGAAAAGAAGTAATGAAAATAGTGAATTATTAAATGATTTGGTTCAACACAGATTATATCCATATTGCAATTTCAAAGACAATAAAAATGCAATGCAAATGGTTTTAAATAAGACAGTTGATATTGTTCGTTCAGTCAGTCTAGAAAAAAAAGATGAGTTTAGACAGAGCAAAAATTCATATTTACAAATGCGCATAGGAAGTGATGAGATGCAGGTAAATATTATTGGTTTTATGATACCTACAAATTTGACGGCAATACAGTGTATTAAAACTGGCAATGTTATTGATATTAGAAATGTCACTGAAATAAAAAATGGTATTACATTAGCACATGGATTCTTACAGAAATCATTTATTGAAAAAATTGATCATAAATCATCTGTATATTGGTTTTTTGACACTGACACAGATGAAGTAATATTAGATACATATGAGCAAACAAAACAGACAAAATCAGAACAGATAAAATTAATTATTGGGAAGTTACATGACGATATTATTGATAGCATTTATAATAATATTTTATCAGAACTAGAAAAGAAAAAGGATTTGACATTACAAAATGCCAATATGATAATTGATAGAATTGAAAAAAAAACATTAAAAATAACAGATGATGATAATGTAAAATTTAAATTAGAAAATGACATTTACACTGCATTTATTGAAAACATAACTCCTGAATATGATGTTGAGGATGATATTTTAAGAGGATTCACTGGAGACATTGAGAAATTGCCAGTAATAGATAGAACAACAACTGATGACTTTGTTACATTTGATATTAAATTGGCACAACTTGATGAAAAGGGACAATACATTGAAGAAGAAAAAATAATTGGTGTTTGTCAACATAATATTGACTGGGATGAATTGAATGATACAAGAATATCAAATCCTAAAAAATATGTCGACGATCTGCATAAATTTGTACAAACATATGTTGTTGAAAATATTGAAAGAGATTATGTGTGTAAAAGTTGTGGGTTTCATGTGAATATCAAAAAATATGTGGCAGACGCAATGTTTGACGATGAGACACAAAAGATGATAACATATTCAATGCCAATGGAAACCCCCTTGGAAGATATTGAAGAATATGCAAAATACAGAAAATTAATTGGTTTTATTGATAAACAAATTGACAGATTGTCATTGATCTCAAATATCGCATATTTTACAGGCATATTGCCGACAACAAAATGGAGAAGAAAGGCGATTGTTAAAGATACAATAGATCTTATATTAGTCAATAATGCATTTTTACGTAAAAATCTAAAGGAACGCAATGAAATGGCATCAAAGTTATATGGTATTAACAGAGATTTGTCTAAATTATTCTCATTTGAATTAGATAATAATATTTTTACATTTTCCAGTCAAGACAAGGATTTTTATAAACCTATCAAACAAAATAATATATTGAGTTATGTAATTTTTTTAATAATGTTAGAATTAAATGATTCACAAATAAGTTACATTACTGGAGACAAGAAAGGTTTTTGCAATTTTGCAGTATTTGACAAAGTTTATTCGACTTTATTTGAAGGATTAAAATTAAGAAAAAATAATAAGGGTGATGTTATTCCAGTAAAAAATTACAAGATATTCTGTTATGTTTTATACATGTTATCATGTATGATTACAAAATATAGCATGTGGCAGTATGATTTTAAAGATGCAAAAGACCCAGCATCAAGAAAAAAATATATGCCCATAATACAAAAATCCATTATTCATACTGTGATCGATATCATTAATAGTGTGATGGAAAATGCGAATGAATCAACAGATAGAATATATGAGGTCATTCAAAGCAAGTTTTATAATAGACTAGCAACAACTTTTTCTAATGAAAATACTTACACTAAATTCAAAGAGGATGTCATTGAATCATTAAGATCTGATAGAAAAGAATTCATATTGACAAAACCCACTGCAATTGAATTAACAGGCAATTACAAGTATGTTTTTGACGCCCCTGAACATTGGAGATTCTGTAGACCTGCAAAATATTACATGCCAAATTTGCCGCCAGTTGATTATGAAAAACATTATGAAAAAACAAATCTAACAAATTGTGAATCTGGCTCATTTCATAAATGGGTTCCCAAAGGAAAGTTTTTTGTATGTGAAAATTGTTCTGTGAATATGGAAATTAAATATGATAAAAAAATGTCAGATGTGATAAAAGAAAATTACAAATACAATATTAAATTAAGTGATTATGCAAAAATATATTGTCTGGATGGAACTAGACATAACTTTTATATTGACCAAAAAACACAAAAAAACATGTGTTCAAAATGTGGAAATGATGAAAATCAGGAATATAACAAAAAGGATCTTGATAAGCTGGAAGAAAATGTAAATAAAAATATGGAAATCAAAACAGAAAATGTAAATAAAATAATGGATGAAAATGAAAGCATCCGAAAACATGCAAATGATTACTACAGTAAAATTAAAAATAAAATTGTAAAAAAATATAATAGTTCTATTTCTAAAGATGATAAATATAAATTCATTTCAGAGTTTGTCAGAAAAATGGCTGATATATTAAGTAATGATGCAGGATCAGATGTGTTTTTTAAAGATAATGCATATGTTATAAATCATGATTACATGGGAAATTCATTAAGCAAACCAATAATTATTACAGATAAAGATAACAAAATTACATACAAAAAGAATCATCCCTTCTTCAAGACTGATGTAATATATTATACCAGCTACAAAAATGGTAAAATTGATGTGTTTTATGATGCCACAAAAAAAATATTATTAGGTTACAAAGAAGAAAGCAAAAATTTTATAGAACAAAGAAAACCGAATAGGAAAATAATAATTAATTATTCAATTCAAAATAAATTAAAATATTTAGGCTATGTTTCACAATACATTGATGCAGATAAATATGATTATTCAATTGAAGATATTAAATTAAAAGATCAGACAACTTCTAGTTCAGATTCAAAAACACAAAGCAAAAAGAATGAAGATATTATTAAATATATAATTAGGGAAAGAATGACAAATTTAAAAGATGTTATGTATAAATTTCAAAGAGTCATCATGAGAATTTTAAATTCTTCGCAAAAAATTGAAAAAGAAAAAGACAAAGAAAAAATGTTTGATAAAGATAATTATGAAAACGACAATGATGAACAAACATATTTTTCCGCAAAATATGACAATATAGTTGAAAAATACAGGAAAAAAATAAATAACATAAGTCTTGATGACAATAATGGTAATCATCCTATATTTAAACATTGGAAAGGTGTTCAAAGGGCATTTTATACAGATGATTTATCAGAATACAATATTGAAACGAGTAATGATCCAATATTGGAAGCAGATTATATAAATGATATTAATGTAAATGGCAATATGATATTATTTTATATTGTACAAGAACTGCAGAAATTAATTGACTACAATGACTCAAAATCTTCTAAAATTCACATATGTCAGTTTTATTTGGACTTTATAAATCTAATATTTGATGTTTATAACCAAGAAACACTTGCGACAAATCAAGATATCAAAAGATTTTCATATATTCTTAATTCATTCACATTTATTCAAGAAATTGCCGATATTATTGGTGAACAAACAGCTGGTATTTATGACGAATATGTTGATCCAAACGATGTTGTTGATGATGAAACAAAAGAAGCCCTTGAAGATGATGAAGAAGAAGCAAACGCATTAGACATGGATATGGATGTTGAATATGAATCTAATTATGACAAATCACTTGATTATGAACCAGTTTTAAGAGAAACATACAGTGAAGGAATGTATGGTGGAGGGTGATAAATGATATTTAAAAATTTTACTTTGTCAATAATAATAATTTTGTTACTATTATCTATATATAATATATATACATGAGTACAACTGATTTATTATTATTATTGGTAATCTGTTATATATTTTTTAGAATGTTTAATATGAAAGAAAAGTTTGCTTCTTGCGATGATGAACAAGATAATGAATATTTAGACAAATTATTTGACAGCATTGAAAAGAACAATAATGGTACAATAAAGAAAAAAAACAGAACTCATGTCAAAGATAAAAATAACAATGTAAATAGATTTTTCCAAGAATCACAATTCCACACAGATTATAGAGATGTAATTGATGCATTTAACAATATTGCTCCTGCGCAAAAACAGCTGTTCAACAGATCTGATTATCCAGTAAAAGTGTCTGAACCAAAATTAGATGAAATTAAAACTCTTGTGAAATCATTCATAAGACGTTTGAATCACAGTCTAAAACATGAAGTGACAGATTTTATCAATGCAAACAGTGGATGGGATGAAATGGTGCCAGAAAGAAAAGAAAAATCTGGTTGGGAAAAACAACAACAAGAGTTGGGACTTCCTACTTCTATTTATGGAGATCCAGCAAGACGAAGCAAAGTTAAATTAATTAAAATAGACAGATGTGAAAAATATGCAACAGAAGAACAATTAAGATATGTTGTTTTCATGATAATACAAAAACCTAAAGTGAGAGATCAGATGGTCGTCAAAGTTTCATTTGTATTAGACAATCTTTTTGATGATAGAAAATTCTTTTCTGAAGACAATGCTAAAGTTAATGTTAATATAGAAGAAATATTCATTTTAGGATTTATGACAGATGAGTCATTCGGAACAGATAGTAAATTGGATGATTTTTACAACTTTGAGAATGTCGAAAAAGATGGAATGATTGATCAGGAAGAAGTTTTGAAACAATTGATAGCAAAATACAAAAGCAGACAAGCTGAATCAGGGGGTTTTTCTGTCGATGTTGCAATGTCTGGATATCCACCCGATTATATAAATCAAATGGCACTAGAAAAACTAAGAGATAAACCATTCTGCGATATGTAATTTTTATTATTTTATTGTCACAAAAATACAATTTATGACAAATTCACTTTTCTAAAGCAGAACTGACTCTTCAAAGAACAACTTATCATATGCAGAACTGACTCTTCAAAGAACAACTTTGCTAAAGCAGAATTATCACAAAATAAACTTTAAAAAAAACAGTTTTAACTAAAGTTGAATTATAAATATTATTAAAAGTAATAATAATTAATAATAATAAAAATACCTCTCTCTTTTTTATTCTCTCCATTTTATCCCTGAAAAATCTCCGCGCACGCGCGAGCATCTTTCGCACAAACTGAGTTTGTGTGAAAGTTGGAAATTTTTCAGAAAAGTTAAAAAAATTGGTGATTTTTAATGTAAATTATATGATTCTTATTTACTTTTAGTTTTGAAGTCGGCATTATATTTATCTGCGATTTTTCTGAGAAGCTAAATGGGTACTAAACCAACTTTTTTTGTACAGATAGACACAACAGTTTTGTCGAATTTTATCAAAATCGTTCAATAGATACTAAAATGAAAAAGTGGAAAAGAGAGTCTAACAAAAATCAAAAATCGTTCAAAAGATACTAAAATATTTTTGACTGAAAAAAGTACATATGAATGCAACAATTTTTGAAAATTTTAAAATCGTTCAAAAGATACTAAAACTTGCAGAATTTTAGTATTTATATAGTCATTTTTATTTTTTGTAGAAATCCGCGTTATATGGGGGTTTGGCACCAGTCAAATGGATACAAAGTCGTTTTTTTGTTGTGTTCTGTACAAACTTTCCTTGAAATCAGCGTTCGAAGAAAAATCATATGAACTTTTCGATTTTTATTTATGTTTCATATAAACTTTTCATTTGGCTCAATTTGTCTCAATTTTTTTTGTTAATAAGAGTACTAAAAAAAATTTTTATTTTTGTACTCTTATAGTCGGTCGTTTTGGCTCAATTTTTTTTGGGTATCAATAGATACTAAAATTTTCACTTTTCGTATCTATCTATTGATTTTTTTGTAAACAAAGATACAACATTTTTTGATTTAGTATCCATTTGACCGGTGCCAAACCGGTTTTTGGGGTAGCGATAATGCCGATTTCCAATTACTATCTTTGTGTTCGAAATTTCGTTTTTAGTATCTTTTGAACGATTTTGAAAATTATTGCTTTATATGTATACCAAAATTTGGTTTAGTATCTTTTTGACTTATCGGCTAACATTGAGTGTCATATAGACTTTAGTATCTATTGATATGATTTTTTTATTTTGTAGTCTCGAATACTTTTTTAGGTGTGTTTTTTTTGAGATTTTTTTAAAAAATAAAACCATAATCACTTTAGTATCTATTAGAACAAAACATCAAAAGCTAAAAGGATACTAAACCGACTTTTATGAATATATGTAAACAAAATGAAAAATGAAATCGTTCAAAAGATACTAAATCGAATTTTCATTTTTTTGGTATACATGACTCAAATATTTTTTAAAAATCGTTCAAAAGATACTAAACCGACATTAAAATTTCATAAAAACAACAAAAAAGTAACAATAATTACTAAAATATGATGTTGAAAATCTAAAAGTCAATATGAAACTTATAAAAAGTACTTTTGTGTTTCATAATAACATTTTTTTTAATATTGCTAAAATAAAATTATTCATTATTGAAAATGCATAAAAATATAGTATTGTGAGATATTATTATGCAATTAAAATGTGATATTTGTAAATATAGTACAACTTTACAAAAAAATTATGAAAGACACATGAGATCAAAGAAACACCAATATAACATATTGAATAAAGACAAAAACGAAAGCGTGTATATGTCTTTAATAAATGATTTACAAGTAAAGTTAACAACACAAACACAATTATTAGAATATAAAGAGAATGAATTAAAAAAAATAAAAATGGAGCTTAAGACAAATAATAGAAATGTTAAAAGACAAACACAAAAAATAGAACATTTACTAACACATGAGAAACATCAAGAGGAAAAAATGGCATTACATAAAAAACTTATTGAAGAAAGAATTGAATTAGAAAGAAAAATAAATGAAGAAAAGATAGAAATAGAAAAACAACACAACAGAGAAATAAATGATTTGAAAGATCAACAACTCAAATTGATGTCAAGTGCATGTAATAAATCAATGTCTGCATTTAAGTTCATTACAACATATCTCACAAATTCGCCGCCTTTAAAAAAAATAGAAACTGAGAGAATGAGAGAATTATTATATCATAGAATTGATGAAAATAGAGAATTAGTCAAATTAACAAGTGATCCCGTCTTATTTTTAATAGATATATATGACAATCATATGTTAGTTGAACACATCAGCAGACTGATTATATCTGAATATAAACAAAAAAATATAAATGACAGAAGTTTCTTTAATACTGATTCAAACAGACTAACATATGTGGTATTATTAGAAAAGAATGGCAAGACAGCGGAATGGACAACTGATATATGTGGACAGGAATTAATTGACAACATAATCAAACCATTTATTTCAGAGATATTAGAAATGTTTAAAGAAAAATTAAAAACATATGATGTTGATAATATTGACTCATATTTATTTAATGAATATATCAACATAAGAAAATGTTATTATTCGATAGAAGACTGGACAAACAGTGGCGTCTTATATAAAACAATTTTGCAGTTCATTACTCCATCATTTTATTTTAAATTATCAAATGTAAATAATCAAATGCCGTTATTGAAGACAAACAAATCAAAAAATAAAACAAAGGAAATTCCCAAATTAGAATATGACAATGCTGATGATGAACTAATTGATAATTTAGATTTATTAGAATATAAGCCTGACAAACGATTTAAAAATTTTAAGACAGAACCAACCGAAAGTTTTATCATTCAAAAACCATCAAGCTATTCTTTAGACAAACGATTTGTTAAAAGAAAAGATCGTAATAATAAAAGAAATAAGTCGAAAATTTAAAAATAAAAATAAAAAAATTGAAAAAATTGATTTTAAAAATATATTGGATAATCTATAATTCATTCTATTATTACTATCATTTTATACTGTTTGTCATTCATCAGTAAAAATGAAGCTTTCTGAAGTGACATCCATTCTTGAAATCATCCCTATTGAGGGCGCTGATAAGATTGTTTTGGCACGAATTAATGGCTGGGAATGTGTTGTTAAGAAAGACGAATATGTAGTTGGTGACAAGTGTGTTTTTATTCCAATTGATACAGAAGTAAATGTAAAACATCCATTATTCTCATTTCTTGATAAGAGTGGAGAATCAAAATCAGATGAAACTGAAAAATGGCACAGAATCAAGACTGTATTCATGAGAGGAGTTTATTCACAAGGATTAATTGTTCCAATCTCTTCTGTTGAAAATGGAGAGTCATATGATGTTGAAACTGATGTGTCACATTTATTGCCAGTAAGAAAATATCATAAGATCATCGAAATTAATAATTCGACAGAGGGTATGTTAGAATGGCCAAAGGATGCTGATGGTAAAGATTTGATTCACAAAACAGATGAGGATAATGCAAAATCAAAAGTAAAAGTATATAATGAATTATTTGGAAAAGATGTATACCTAACATTAAAATTAGATGGGTCATCAATGACAATTATATGCCTTAACAATGAAATATTGGTTTGTTCAAGAAATTACAGATTAACTAATCCAGAAAATAGTATGGTAAAATATGTTAATGAAAATATTGATTTGGAAAAATTAAAATCATTAGGTAAGAATATTGCAATCCAAGGAGAGTTCGTGGGAGAAAAAATTAATGGTAATTGTCTTAATATTCGTGGTCTTGATTATTATGTCTTCAATGTTAAAAATTTAGACGACAACAAATGGTATGGTTATGAAGAAATTAAAGACTTTTGTGAACTTATAAATATTAAAATGGTGCCTCTTTATAAAATTATTCACAACTTCACTGTTGATTTGAAAGATTTGCAAAAAGAAGTTAATGAACTTACTTATGATATATGTTCACCTACAAAAGGAACTGATGCTGAAGGTATTGTTATGCGTCCACTTGTGCCAATATTTAATCAAAATCTTCATAAATATCTAAGTCTCAAATTGATAAATCAAAAATACAAAGATGATGGAGAAGAAGTTAAAATAAAGAAGATTATCAATAAGAAAATGGCATTAAAGAGAATTAAGAATAAGAGTCAAAAGTCTTAGTTTATTTATAAGTTTATTATGATAATATATTATGTAATATTTTATCATAATGATATTTGACCCATATAATCCAGTATTCAATACTGTGTTTGTTTATATATTAATAATATCATTTTTGGTAATACATAAGCCATATTTTATATATAACAAAAGGAAAAGAAGGTTCAAACAATTCGGTGTTGGAAGAGGGAAAAGTTTGTTATCATTACCTATATTAGCAATATTACTACCTGTCATTTTATATTCTCTCTTTAGGGCATTAGAAAATTATGTGAATATCCAAGATGAATATTTAAAATTAATAAATAAAAGTATGTCATCATCATATACAAATTAATCTTCTGTCTTTTCTTCATTTGAATAGCAATCCAATACACGTGCCGATGGGTCTGTCACATTTCCAACCCATGATTGATTTGGCAGCCAGAAATATGGAATTACATATTGTGATACAGCTCCATAGTGTCCTTCAAATACGTCTCTATAATGCATTGCCTCTTTTGTATGTGGTGGGCAATGTTCATAATGTTTAAAATCCTCTTCCGCAGTTTTTGGCAGAACTTCTGCTTCATATTTTTCCTGTAGAATTTGATACCATGATTTTTTTACAGTTGAAACACCATCACTAAATGCTTCCTTGGTTCTGAATAATACTTCATCAGGTAACAATCCAGTTCCTCTAAAAGATTCTCTTAACAACCATTTTTCAACTCCATCTTTTGGCATTCTCAATGATGGATGAATAGCCATGACAGTATCGACTAGACGATGATCCAAAAATGGCAGTCTCGCTTCTAAACCATTTCTGGCAACACCTCTATCTGCGCGTTGTCCATCAAATCTATGAATATTAGTTAATAGTTTAATAATTTCTTCTTCATATTCCTTTTCATTTGGTGCTTTCAAAAAATACCTGTAACCACCAAAAAGTTCATCGCTTCCATCACCAATCAAAAGAACCTTAATATCTGTATTTTCAGCAATCCATTTACAAATCAAATATTGTCCGACTGATGCACGAACTGTTGTGATATCATATGTCGCAATAAAATATACTACATCATCTACCGCCTCGATGAATTGTTCATTTGTAAATTTAACATGTGTATGTTTACTGTCAATGTGATCGGCAACAAGTTTTGCATAATATTCATCAGTAGATTCTTCTAAACCAATGCTGAATGTTTGCATTTCTACACCCATTTCCTTGAGATATTTTGCAGAAATCGCACATACTAAACTACTGTCTAAACCACCAGACAATAAGAATCCAATTTTTCTGTCAGATGTTAATCTATCTTTGCATGCAAGTTCTAGTTGTTGTTTTACAACAAGTTTTGCAACATCAAGATCAGCAGACTGTGACACATACTTAAGTAATTTGGGAATTCCAACATCTGTATACATTTTACCATCTTTTTTGAAAAGATATGATGTCCACCCAGGATCAAATTGGTTAATTTCTTTGATAGTAATACCAGAATGATTGTTGGGAATTCCCATTAGTTCTGATGAAAAACAGTAAGTACCATTACTATATTTTGCGTAATACAATGGTCTTACACCAAATCTATCTCTTGCAACATTTACAATATAATCACCTGTGTCTTTATTGATGTCAAGAATGATAATAGCAAATTCTCCAGACACATACTCACCTTCTGTCAAAGCATACCAAAGACCTTCCATTCCAATTTGATGATAGAGTTGTGGGATAAATTCACAATCAGAACCAGAAGTAGTCTTAATTCCATAATAATCTTCTAAATATTTATGGTTGTAAATTTCACCATTACATAGTGCATATATTGTTCTGTTATCTCTTTCAATGACAAATGGCTGATCGCCTCTTGTTGATGTATCCATGATCGACAGTCTATGAAACCCAAGTGAAATACATTGTTTTGGCAAATTAATAAATTTTGATCTGTCAGGACCTCTATGACTTATGCGCATAAAATTCTCATATAAGATGGATTCATTTAAACTTTTATGAACCCCCTGTTTTTCAATTTGAGACACAATGTAAGCCCAAATTCCACACATTTTGACCGACTAAATTAATCTAGACAAATAATGTAAAGGAATTGACGAATACCTATAATACTATATGTATTATAGACAATTTTAAAATTCAATTTTTTATTTTTAATATATTTTGAAAGAAATATATTTCTACAATATTTCTTGTGTTTTAAGCATGACATTATCAAAATGTATAATGGCTCTTCTGCTGTTTGCCAGATTATGTTCACCATTTGCAAACAATTCAACTAATTTTACTTTCTTATCATCTGATATAAATGGATCATTTAATAGAGTGTCAATAAATTTTGTAATGATTTCAGTAGAACTGATATTTGTAATCATCATATTGAAAATACAGTTTCTGATTTCTGTCATGTTAGCAATATTTTTTGTTTTTAATATTTTTATAATTTCCACAATTTTTTCATCATCACTTGACAAAAGATTAATATTTGTCAGAAAATTTTGCGTTCTATCAACAAGATCTAACATTTTAGTATATTTTTCAATCAATGTATTTTTTTTAATATATTTTTTGATTTCTTTATTTTTGCATATGTTCAACAGTTGGGCTTTTGTCTTGTTCTGAATAGAATATTTTAAAATATTGCAAATCACATCCATCAGTGAATTAATAATCTTATTTGTGTGATATGTCATATATTTAAAATTTGATTTTTTAATTATCTTTTTTAATTCTTCTTTTGGAACTCGTAATTCAACATTTGAATTAATCTTATTTCTGGAAATTTCTTTTATTACCTGATTCATTTTGTCAATTTCCCTAATTAGTAAATTTGCACAACTCTTATATTCAATTATAGTTTGTAACTTCCATAGTGCTTTTTTAATATCACCCCTAGATCCAAAAACTATGTTTGCCAGTTGAGACACACCAATATTAAAATATTCTTTATCAGCAATTTCAATTATGTACCCCATCATTTCTGCATTAGTTGGATTAGGTATTTTTAAACACTCGCATCTACTAATAATTGGCTTGATTATTTTTGATAATGAATTTGTCATAAGTATAAATCTACAGTTGCCACTATTGTCTTCCATTGTTCTTCTTAATGCAAATTGGGCGGATGGAGATAGTGTGTCTGCATTTTTAATTAAAATTGTTTTGAATTTTCGTCCAGTTTTAAATACATCTAACATTGGTCTTGATGCATATAGTTTAATAACATCATGAATTAAATATCTGTCATAATTATTTGCATGAGGTTCAATCACAATATGATAATTACTTTCTGGTATTTCTTCTTCTGATATTTTGTTATTTGATCCAACAACATCATACTTAACTTTTGTCAGTTCAGTAACAGACTCATCATATAACATTTTTAAGAATATGTCAACTAGAGTATTTTTCCCAGAACCACTTCCACCATAGAATATTATGTGAGGTATTGCCTTATCACTACTCATTGTTTGTAACAATGAATATAAGTCTATATGGAAAAATATGTCATCGATAGACTTCGGTCTATATTTGTCAACCAGAAACATATTGTTTAATCTAGCATAATATTTAAATACTTTGCATTTGAATAATCAATTTTTTTATTTATCATTTTGTCGATAGACCTGATAAATAAAAAAATGATAAAAATTCCACTGGGTATATTATATGTTTGGACTTCATATAAATAGTGAAACCAAGTATATAAATGACGAGATAAGATTGTATCATAAAAAGGGTTGTAATATAATACAATTATTTATAGACCCATTTTATAAAGATAAAACATCATATGAGAAATTTGCAAAATATGCATTAGACAATAATATAATTATTATTATACATGCATCATATACTATAAATTGTGCACAAGATTGGACTGAACATAGCTGGTGGATTGAACAATTTATAATGACAATACAAGTTGCAAAAAAATTATCTGCATATGCTGTTGTCATTCATTTAGGAAAACAATTGACTTTGACATACGAACAAGGATTAAATAATATGTATAGTTCGCTGATGTATGTACATACAAAAACAAAGGATTGTCAATCAGTAAAAATATTATTGGAAACATCAACAGGACAGGGCACAGAAATGTGCTATAAATTAGATGAGTTTTCATATTTCTTTAAAAAATTGTCTAATCATAAAACAGAAGATGTGAGAAATAGATTTGGAATATGTCTTGACACGTGTCATGTATTTTCTGCAGGTAATGACATACGAACAAAACGAGATGTCAAAAAGTTTCTAGAAAGATTTGAAAAATTATTGGGGTTGACAAATGTAAAATTAATACATTTGAATGATAGTAAAAAAGAATTGGGGTCAAATGTAGATAGGCACGAAAATTTAGGAAAAGGGTTTATTGGGTTAGAACCATTGTTAATCATAAATGATTTTTTTGTCAGAATGAATGTCCCAGTAATATTAGAAACACCAGACAAATTTATTGAAAATGACATAACTCTTATAGACCAACAAAATAAATCATAAAACTTTAAACATTACGTCATGTTTTGTATATCTTCTTAATTCTAGATCTAACATATATCCTTTTGTCTCATAAAAATGCATTACTTTTTTGTCATGTGTATTGCATGTTAATAAAATACCTTCACATTGTCTTTTATCTGCAACAGCTTCACACATATTCATTAACTTACTTCCAACGCCTTTACTTCTTAATCTGTTTGCCACATATACATATGATATATACATCACATGTCTGCCATCATTCAATTTTAAATTGTACCCAAGTAAATAACCCAATACTGTTTTTTGTTTTGTGTCATAACATAACAATAACAATACATTGTTTTTATTAAGTGTTTCTAATATATCATCAACTGTATGTTTTAATTCTGGGACAGATATCAAATCGGGAAAATTGTAATACACAATTTTTGCAAAAGGCTTCATGTTAAACTTCTTAATACAACTAGAATCATATATGATATATTCCATTATAATATTAATTATTATTTTTTCTATTTTTTAATTTCATGAATTCATTTAGCTTTTCTTTTATGTCTGGCTGTTCGTTATATTCAATTACATCTTGTATTGTCAGGGGTTCTCTTGTAATAGGGTTATTTTTGTTTTGTCTAATATTAAAAAGCATAAAACTTTTGTCATATATTTCATCTCTTTTTGGCAACATAAGTGGGTCTTTAATTTCAACGGAAAATATTGGATCCATGAATTCTGATGGAACATCATCATCATTAAATTTTATTTTAATAATATATTCACCAATTTTTTTCAATCTTTCCATATGTAACTTTTTTCTAAGAAAATATGTAATGATAAATTTTATTGATTCTTCACTAAAGTTTCGTGGATCAAATATATTGTTTTTTAACAAGCAATAATTTATTAAAAGGAGTGTTTCTAACATAAATTGCATTACATTGTCCGACATCTTTTTTTTTCTTAATATCTTTAAAAGCGACTCATTTATATTATTTATAAATAAAACAATATCGCCTGTCAAAAGAGATACATTATTTTCTACAATGTGCAAATAAAAGTCAGTTATGAATTCTAGTGTTTCCAATGCTGATATCATCATATCTTTTTCAGAATATTCTTCCATATACTCTATTATCTCTTGTATTTTTTTTCCAACAGCGATTATTAATGTTATTATATCTAATAATCTCCCGTCATTGTAATATATTTGTTCTTTTATTTCTAATCTGATTTCTGCTAATATATAACTTATGTCTTTAAGAAGATCAAAATATAGCGCGGGGATATAGATGAAATCTTCAAAAGATATGATATTTATATAATCAAACAGTTGACTTATAAAATTGTATGGAACATATATATTAAATTTTGATATAACATTATTATTTTTTATTAATTTTGATATATATCCAATTATATCCTGCTTTTGACTGATGTTCATATTATTGCGACTAATGCAATGTGTGAATATATCCCATATTCCAATCATATCAAAGGGAGTAATTTCAAAAGTTTCAATAAGAAGCCTACAAAAAAGATATAACAACTCAAAAGTATTAAGAATTACTATATTATTGCTAAATTTGCTATATATCCTATCAAATTTATATATATTCAATTTAATTATTTCTGCAAAACCAATTCCAATATTTGTATCAATCTCTTTTTTATTATTGATGTAGATTGTCATGTAATATAATAACAAATTCTGTAATTTGCTGATAGAGAATATCAATAATTTATAATAGTTACTTTTATATCTATGTGACAATATATCAGAAATTACTTCTTTACTATCATTTTCAAGGTTTATCATTTTTATTATTTGATATAACACATCGGCATTTTTCATAATAATTTCATCTTCTTTGAGTATATCCTGTATTCGCGTAATATTTTTGTTGAAATCCACAGGTTCGAGCGAATTTACAATATTGATTAAAGTATTAATAGAATGATCATTATACAATGATTTGACGATTGAAGATGATATATTTTTATCACTAATGAAATCTTTCAGCTTAGTGATTGATAATAAATATGTGTCTTTTTTATTGATAATATTGTTAAATAATTTTGGGCAATATGTAGGACATATAATATTTTTATATTTTTCAAACAATTGTGTTAATATTCTATCTGGATTTGAGGAATATTCACGAGAACAAGTTCTTAATTTATCATAATAGTGAGAGCTAGATAGTTTTGCTAATAGCACAGATTCAAAATTTTCAAAAACTTCTTTTGAGTCAAACATACTTGTGTTATGCCTAATATATATGTCGTCTAATATTTTAACATGTTTTTTTGAGTTGTCTTCAGTCAAATTTAAAAAAGAATGGAATTTCTTATGTTTTAATAAATCACACATGAACTCTATAATAAATAATGAGCCAATAATTTTATCACAACAACGAATAATTTTATTTTTATTGTTGATAATTATAATGATATATATTTTCATTGCAATAATTCTTATCTTATTAATTATTAATTCAAGTAATAAAATAGAGAATTATGATGGTCGTATAAGCAATATTTCATCATATGCAAATTGTGCTGACATATGTTCATCAGTTTATAAATGTTCTGGATTTGGTTATGATGATAAAGAAAAAAAATGTTACATAAGTCAATTTCCTATTTTTGGTCAACCAATAGCCGGATTATATAGAAATGAATACAAGACATCTCAACAATCATGTAATAAAATAAGACCAATACAAAACGCTGACGGAATAACTGATGAGACTTTAGTAATGAACAGAATATATTCTTGTGCTGATAATGCTATAGGAAATTATGAAATGTATTATTTTGCAAAAGGAAAAGATCCAGAAAAGATACAGGATCCAAATATAACTATTGATAAAATTAAAGGTAATAAATACAATATGTATGATATTGATTTTCCAAAAACTAAAGTAGACATGAATATTTCTTTATTATCACCAGAATTAAATAAAGACAACAAAAAACAGATTTTTATAGAAGATACAAATGAACATTTAGGACAATATTTATATAATCATAAATGCGTAGCAAATATTAGCAAAAAACAATGTATGAATCACTGTGCAAAAAATAAAGATTGTGTGGGATTTGAATGGAATCCAGAAATTTCAACAAAGAAAGGAACATATAACAATATATGTTGTCCAAAACGCTACATTGATATTGTGATACCAAGAAGAAATAAGTTTAAAAATGGTTTGTATTATGATAAAAAAATAATTAATGATTATGAAGACAAGCCTTACGTAGATGTTAATTAATCATCATCTTTAGCAATTTTCTTTTTTGTAGCTCTTTTAGTTGCTTTTTTTACTTTTGTTTTTTTGCCGTTTCTATCTGTATTGTTTTCACTTTTTTTGAATTGTTCTTCAACATCAATAAGCCATTGTTTATATGATTCAATAAATTCATTAATCTCTTCTTTCCAAATATCATCTACATTAGTTTCTCTATACTTATCTAATTGTGCTTGTTTGTCTTTCATTAATTTTGTTAATTCATCGATCTTTTCTTCAGTCAATGACCATAATCTCATTGATGTAAGATAGTCATATGACTTCTTGTCATCATGTGCTGATACATCAGTATGTAATTTAGGATATCCCATTTTAATCAAATTATTAATAATTTTTTCTTCTTTTTGTCTTTCAATAATAAGTTTCTTATTGAGGATATCATTAATAAATTTCACTTTGTACTTAAAAATATTCAATTCATTTTCTAATACACTTATAATATATACCTTTCTCTTTTCATAAAATGCATATCTTGCTTCATAAAATTCTTGCATTATATCATCAATATTGTTATATTTAGTCAATTTTCCAGTAGATGAATATAAGTGCATATTTGTCAATGAAATTGTTGTTTTTAGTTTAAGGAATTTTTCTAGTTCTGCTTCGCCTTTTTTAAGAATAGTTTGTAATTCACCTGATTTAAATTTAACAGTTGCATCAACAGTCTCATTTTTGGGAACCATGTAAAAATCATCAATTTTATCAGTTCTTGATTCCAATGGTTTTTTCTTATCCTTTTTCCCTTTTGGTTTTGTTTCAATAACTTCAATAAAAGTTGCCTTGTATGCATCCAATGATTTGTCAACTGGAATTTCAGAAATATGAACAGTGGTGTCATTTATAATTTCATATTTTCCACTCATTTCATATTTTGCATAATTATTATCTTTGTCTTTTATTTTCTTGATAGTCCCAGTAAAACCCCTATACCATGGAATTAATTCTGGAGTTGGTTTAGAATCAATTAAACATTTTAAATATTCACATAAGTCTAATGGATTGAATGGTGGAATATCAGTTGAATAACCAGTACCAATACCAGATGCACCATTAACTAACAATGTTGGAATAATTGGCATATATGTGTTTGGTTCAATTTGTTTACCATCTTCAACTAAATATGTCAATATTGGCATGTCTTCATCTCTAAATATTTTTGCCATAAGGTAATTTAATCTCGTAAAAATATATCTTGCGCTTGCATGGGCTTTACATTTTCTGGTACCATACGCGCCATTTGGATCAAGATAATTAATGTTATTTGCTCCTGTAAAATTTTGCGCCATCCCAACAATTGCTTCAATCAAACTATTTTCACCGTGATGATACTCTGTTGTTTTTGAAATCTGACCGGCCAATTGCGATACTTTAATTTCGCCTTTATGATATCCCTCTTCTAAACAACCATAGAGAATTTTCCTTGTTGATGGTTTCAAACCATCCATTAATGATGGAATACTTCTAATATTATCAGCATTTGAAAAGTGAATAAGTTCTTTATTAATGAATTCACTATATGTAACTCTTTGTTGGTTAATATCTAAAGTATTGTTTGGGTCATATTTTGCAAGCCATAATTTACGATCATTTGCATTGTCTTTTTTGAATGCTAATGAAATTGCTTGATTTGTTTTATTTGGAATATGTACACTTATTTGTTCTGCTTTTTCTTCTTTTGATGATTTATTTGATGTGCTTGATTTTTTACTTTTTTCTGATGTAGGTTCTTCTTCACTATCGCTGTCACTTTCATCAGTTGATTCACTGTCTGAATCAGTATCTTGTTTTTTATCTGTATCAATATTTTGTTCGTCCTCTTTATCACATACAAAAGTAATAAGTTTTTTATCAAAATCTTCAAATGCTTCTTTTGCTTCAATTGCTTTTGATGTTCCTAACCCTTTGTAATATTTGGTTTGCCATTTTGACATATCTTGTTGCTCTTCCCACTTTTTAAAATCGTTAAGTGAATAAAAAATCTCTACATTATTCATTTTTTTATCTGTTTTCTTCCATGCTTTTAATAATGGTGTTTTCATTGTTCTAATAAAGTTATCTTTAATAATAAGTGATGGCCAGAAAAAATGAATCATGTTGATAATCAGACCCTTAATATGTGCACCGTCCGCATCTTGATCTGTTAAAATTAAAATGCCACCATAGCGCAATTCCTTTGTTGATTTATAATGAACATTTTGTTTTAATCCTAAAATCTTCTTAAGATTTATAAATTCAGCATTCGACATGATTTGTTTCGCCGATGATGTTCGTACATTAATACACTTTCCTTTTAATGGAAAAACACCATATCTATCATTTCCAATAACAGACAAACCAGAAATAGCAAATGCTTTTGCCGAGTCACCTTCTGTCAAAATCAGTAAAGTTTGATCCGATTTTGCCGTTCCAGCCCATCTGGCATCCTCTAGCTTATCAACATACATATTTTTTGTTTTTTTACCATCTGTCTTTTTGAGTGCAGTCTGTTGTTTAAATTGGGCGTTGGTTATAACATCTTCGACAATCCCACTTTTTGAAAATTTTTGGATAAAATCAGATGTCAAAGTACATGTTGAACCAAAATCAGTCAATTTAGTCGTCAAAGAATCTTTTACTTGAGATGTAAATGAAGGATCTTCAATAACACTGTCAATAAATACTGTCAGGCAATTTTTAATTATGCTATTCATTGAGTCGCCCGATTTTAAATTCTTTTCTTTTTTAAGAATAATATCTGTTAATCCTTTTGTTATCTGTTGAACAATGTAGTCGACATGTTTACCACCATTATAAGTTGAAATACCATTGACAAATGACACCTGTCCAAATCCGGAGTCAGATTCGAAAATTGCAGCAACTTTCCATCTAGAATTTACATGTGCATATGTCATTTGTTTTCCTAAATCATATTCATAATACATTTTAATATAGTCAGTAAAGTCGTCAATTTTGATTAATTTATCATTCAAGTAGACTTTTACTTTATTGTCAGTACATGCGGCAATATCATAGACTCTTTTTTTGAACAATGCAACAATATCATTTGTCAACCCGTCAATATTAAATTTTTTGAAATCAGGGATAAAACTAATTCTTGTATATGACTCTTCTTTTGAAGTTTTAATTTCTGGTTCTCCCTTATCAAACATGTTATTTTTGAAAACTTGTTTATAATATTTTTTTCTGTCACTATCCACAGTTTCAACAATAAATTCGGTTGAAAAAATGTTGGCAAGCTTTGCACCAAATCCGTTTTTGCCACCAATGATCTTTCCCGTTTGATCATAATTTTCTGATGTTCTTAAATTTCCAAAAATCATTTCTGGTACATATGCACCAAACTCTTTGTGCATTTCAACAGGAATACCACCACCATCATTCCATACAACAATTTTGCCACTCATTTTGTCAATGTCAACTTTAATATTTTTGCATTTTTTATCTCTGATAGTATGATCTCTTGTATTCACTAAAACCTCATCGAAAATTTTATATAATCCTGGGGGTAGCTGTACATTTTTTTTAACAAACTTATTTGCATTTTCATCAAGTACCCACATGTCCATATTATCAGAAACAATACTTCCAACATATGTATCTGGCAATGCCAACACATGTTCGTGGTCTGTTTTATATGTGTATCTGTCTTCTACATTTTTGCTGTTCTTATCTTTCGACTTTTCCTTTTTAGACATGATAATATCATTGGACAGACTTCTTTATATCCATGAAATTTATTTTTCAATTTTTATATTTGAATAATGTCAATAGACATTATTCAAATATAAAAAAATTATAAAAATCTGCCAGATTTATCAATTTATTTTAAGGATTTATTGATATATATAATTATTATATGTCATATTCAAATAGAGGTTCAGATGTGACATTTTCATTTCCCCAAAATAGAATGTCAACTGTCGTAAGTAATAATCCATTGATTGATAATGATCCAGAATATGTAAGGCAACAAAGAAACATAATAAAAGATAAAATGGATTTAATGTATAATGGTGGAAAAATAAATGAGAAGCCAATCATAAATCCAATTTTCGAGCCACACCCATTAATTGATATACAACAAAAAAGTATGTATGATGATTCAATGTCAAATAGAAAAAATGAGTATGATCCATATTTAGAATACCTTAACACAAAAGGATTAATATCTGATGGTTCAAAAGTGAGATATAATGTGACATATGTGAATATTGATAGTTCATATCGTGATAAATCTCCATCAATAACATCATCAAACACATACACTTTAGATACAGACCCATTAACAATATCAAATGATTTACTTTGGATATCTATACCAGATCATAATTTAAGTATAAATGATAAAATATGTTTGTCTGGATTAACTTACAAAGAAAAAACAATTAGAACTATGATAGAAAGAGGTAATGTTCGTTCATATGGAATAGAGTTTACAGTTGGTAGCAAGTATGCAAAAATCAAAACATCGCCAAACATATCAGTCACAATGTTGGGAACAAATGCAATATCATATGACACAAGTAATATGTATGTAGATATAAGTGGTTTAAAAGGCAATCCAATTGAGGCATTTATTGGTAATATTCCAGTTAATCAGCTAAATAAATCACAGAGAGTATTATTGAATATTCCTAACTCTGTTGCCCCTGAAGATCAGCCTAGTGAATCTTACTTCTTCATTGAGCTGCCATATGAATTTTTAGGAATATCAAGTATTACTGGATATAATGTGACATTAACATTTAAGTATTATGGTGGCATTAATGTAAACGAAATAAATGCAGAATATCCAGTAAGTAATATGCAATTAAATGGATTTCATCTTGTCAACAGTGTTGATAAAAATAGAGTTGCAATAAAATTACCAAGAAATGGATATTACAGTGGTTCATTCGGTGGAAACAATTTACATCTAAAAGTAATTGATCAAATTATTACAGGATATAAGGATCCAAATAATTATCAAATATCTTTGGGAAGAACATTTAATAATGTCGTACAAATAAGAATGAGTTCATCACAGTTTCCCAACACAAATAAAGTGTTTAGAGATTATCCTGAAGAATCGCGAAATAATAGATTATATTTTGAAAATATTGATGATGGAAACAATGTATATATGATTGAATTGCCCAGTGGAAATTATGATCCATCAACTTTAAAAACAGAATTGGAGTCAGCTTTTTATGCAACAAAAAAGATATTTGTTGATAGCAGTACTTCTTATACTGCAAATAATTACATTAAAGTTTCAATAAATACTAATTCAAATCTGGTTACTTTTTCAAGTTATAAAGAAGCAATATTGACACAACCAATACTTGAGATATCTCCATCAATAACATCAGACACAAATTTACTAGGAGGGACATTTACAATAACAATTTTACAGCGTTCACATGGGTTATCAGTTGGTTCAAAAATACTTATATCGGGTTGTATTTCCCATATGGGAATATCTGCAGACTTATTAAATACGGAACAAACAGTAACAGGGATAATTGATGCAAATAAATACACAATTACATTAAGCAACATAAACTTACAATCATCAAGAGTAGATACAAAAGGTGGTTATTCAGTAAAGATATATGTTCCCAATTTGTTTAGAATGAGATTTGATTATCCTGACACAATGGGGAATGAATTGGGATTTAGAAATGTTGGGGATTCATCATCTATCACAAATTATGGATATGTAATTAGCAATGCAGATCTCTATCAAGATGAAATTACAACTGATGAACTTGGTAATACAATCAATGTCACAAATAATCATATTATGTTAAGTGGTGAATCATATATACTTATGACATGTAGAGAATTAGATAATATCATAAATACAAGTGGAAAAATAACAAATATATTTGCAAAAATAAATTTAACAGGAATTCCTGGAAGAATGTTATATGATACATTTGTATCAAGTCCTATTTTCTTTTATGATCCTTTGATAAGTTTGTCAAGATTGACATTTTCTTTTTATGATTCAAGTGGAAACCTGTTTGACTTTAATGGTATTGATCATTCTTTTGTTTTGGAGATTGTCACTTTAGACAATTATCCCCTTGGCACAGGCATATCGGCAACTTCTGGTCTTGTGCATTAAAATTATGCTGCAACAAGAATTGCAATTTCAGAATATTCGCTGATCGTTTTAATTACCTTGAAATATCCATCAATGAACAACTTCATAAACTTAATTACAGTTTCAAGATAATCCATAAAATATTTATATATTGATTCATTCAAGGTTTTTATTACAGGTGAATCTTTATTAATACTTTCAACAGTATTTCCCATTAATTTTTTATTTATTTCATCAAAATACTTTCTTAATGCAGTTTCTTTATCTCCATCATTATCATTTTCATATATTCCCAAAATTATCTTTACACATTTCTTTGGAAATTTCTTAAATATGTATTCTGTTAAATCATCAGAACTTTCAATTATGTTATAGATTGTCTGATCGAGTTTTACTTGATCAGCTTGATTATCTGTTTTATATTTTTTAATAGTGGTTAAGTGATTTTTTAATATTTTAATTATGACATGATATAAATTTGTACATATTGTATGACTTGTTATGTGAGTCAATATGTCTAACATTTTCTTCAACATGTAGTTAGATGCATTATATTCAATTGGCAACTCAAAATAATCATCAATAAACTTTCCCATAATTAATATGTAGTTAAGACATAATGGGTCTATTGACTCTTCTTTTAACTTTTCTAAAACTTTGCTTAATAATTGTGTTTTGTCATTTGGATCTACATTTAAAAAATAATTGCTCCATAACATGGGATATAATCTGTGATTTTTTCTGTTATTAATTATCAACAAGGAATTATCATATATTTTATCATATATTTTTGATACATTATCACTTTTTGGAATACCATCACGTAACTTATTAATTTCCGCGTCTGCTGGCGATCTTGCTGCTTCCATATTTACTTTAGATGCGTCTGTTGTAGTATTAGTTATTGTTGTTTCCAATCTTGTTACTTGATTTATCAGTTCTATTATTTCATCGTCAATTTGTCTTTGTCTAACGTGGGTTTCTCCATTTTTTTGTTTTGTAAGATTTTCAATTGCAAATCGCAATGATTTAATTTTTTCAGTTCTTTTTTCATTTTGAGTTGTTGTATAGTTTCTATATTTAGTTTCATATATGTCGTAATTATTTAGGATTTTTAAATCGGGATCACGTATAAGCATTAATTCTTCACCATCGACTTTCATCATTTCTTCTAAATTTTTTTGATCATCAAAACTCCATTTTAGTTCTTCTGAAAATCTGGGATATCTTTTTGCCATTAAATACATTTGATGATTAACCATATATAACAACATTTTTGGAATTATATTATTAAATCTCATTGTCACATCAACTTTTGTTTTGTCTTTAATATCTTTGTTCATCTTATCACTAATTTTTTCAAGTAAAATATTATTAACCAAATTATTTGATATCAATTTATCAATATGACTTTTCACTAAATCATTAACTGTACGACCCATCGTATTTTTTATTGATCCAACATCTGCATTATTTTTTTTTAATACTTTTATTGCAAGCTTATTACCCATCATAACAGCGTCATGTAATGGCGTATTACCTAAATTATCTTGCGCATTTATGTCAGCCCCTTTTTTAATTAGGTCTTCGATAATTCTGTCATCTGTATAATAACAATTTACCTTATTCGGATCCATAATATCATATGTCAATGACTCATTTGCTTTTTTCTCTTGTACTTCTGGAATAAAGATATCATCTTCAAAAACACTATTTTCTTTAATAAATTCATAAACACTTTTAATTCTATCATTATCCTTATTGTCAACTTTTAAAACTTGTTCTAATGTTACTTTAGACAAATCTACATCTGGAATGTCTCTTGTATTTTTTAATATTGAATTCAAAGCAGTTGCAAGTGTCATTTTAAATGCATTTTGAATTATATCATCAATTGCATTACACCATAACATAAGTTTGTTTCTATCAGAATTATCTTTGTCTAATATTTTGTTTGTGACATCTATAATTAAAGTATGAAGCAATCCTGCTTTCGAAGCTGCATCTAAACTGTTTAATAAATGTCTCACAATGTAATATTTTATTATTGTAAAATGTTCATCAAAAAATGGATATCCTATTGGCAACATTTCTTTATTAGGGTTCATTACTTTTGCTTTTTGACCAATTACTGCTGTTCTGTTATTTTGACATGGTTCTAATTCACCAGCAACATATCCCTCTATTAGGATGGGTGTTTGAAGGGGATTCTTAATGGGATTTGGTGGTCGAACCAGTGGAACTGGTGGTGTTGTGAAATCATTATCAATAAAATACCCAGACACCGAATTAATATTTGCACCACCTGTCAAATTTATTAAATTATAAAAAAAGTTATATTTTGTCAACGTCGCTGCATATTTTTCAATTAACATCTTTACATTTGCATTTACATCATCATTTCTATTTAAACTGTATTTGTCAATATCTTCTGGAAGAATTGGCAATAAAGAAATAGGTCTGTTAATTATACCTCTATATTGTACAGCAGGAAGTCTGACATCAAAATTATTGTCGTTTAACTGGCGATTAAAATATTGATTGTTATAATCAAATGCACTTTTATAACTAATTAAAATTATATATTTGTCAAAAACAGAATGTAATTGTAAAACAATCTTATATAAATTTGTAACCGTACTATTTATTTCATCAGCTGATCTAATTTTGCTTTTTGTAATACCAATTATTTTTTTATAAAGAGATATTATATATTCGTCAGTATGTTGCACTTTCAATTCTTCTAATTTTTCAATTATCATTCTTACTTTATTATTTATGACATTTAATTCTAATTTTATGTGATGAATACATTCTATTATTCTAATTAATTTATCCAAATAAGTTCTACATAATTCTTCATAATTAAGATTGTCAGTCACAAGATCAGTACGAAGCGGCATAATTTCAGTAATTAATTGTTTTAATATTTTATCTAATTTCATTATTTTAACAACAAAAGGATTCCTATCTGGCATATTTATAAACGTAGCGAAAATATCCCCTGCTGCAAATGCGGCAGAAAACTGTATTGCATTATGAAAAATGCCATTTGATGTTCTGGCATTTCTCGGATCATATGGATGAGGATTGCTATTAAAAATTGTCAACTTGTCTTCTTCTATAATGGTATTTCCCAGTTCATAACTGTAAACACCAGAAAAACCACATGTGTTTATTTGTGTGGTTGTATTATCTATTTTTAATAAATCATTCGCAACAGTAGGTTTTAATTTCAAGTCTAAGGGAGGTGGATAAGGAATATTTACAATTTCAAGTCGGAAGTCATTAACAGGAACAGCAGCTCCAGCCGCATTGACAATCACATCATTTTCATCAAATGCTAAATTATTTGCCTGAAATTTAGTAAAGTAATAATTCTCATATGGAACCATATATGCAACAAGTTTGACTATAAAAACAATATCAGATATATAACTTGCCAATGTATTTTCATTTTCCATAAAAGTTGCAATATTTTCATTAAAATCATTCAGCACTTTTTGTTTTAGATCGTTAGTCTTTTTTGATAAGTCATTATAGAAATATTTCAAGTTTCCAACTTCTAGAATTGGTGTGGTTGGCGTAGGACCCCATCCGTCTGGCGAATCAGTTGTATTTATTTTTGACAGTGTTGTTTTTAATTTACTGGAAATATCTTCTATCAACATCTTTCTATTTTTTTCTATTATTTCAGCCCTTGCTAAAACTTTTTTTTCATCATTTGCAGACTTTACAGCATTTTCTCCTAGTTCATTATCAATTTTCTTCCTTATTTTAATAAAGTCATCTTTCATAATATCATCAAGATGATATGCAGTATTAATAAAATGTTCCATAAATTGTTTGACAGTCGGATCAGCTTGCATATATTTAACCATTTCATCCATAAAAACTGTGAAGTTAGGTGCTTCCTTTTTTGTTTTAGGTTTTACAACCTGTAATTTTTCTTTTTTAGGACAATCTGATTTCACTCCAGTCACTGCATAGTGCAAAGGGGTTTTTCCACCATATCCAACAGAATTTACTGAATGTCCTGCTTTTATAAGTTTATGTGAAATTTGATATGACTGTTTTGCAATTGCAATATGTAGTGGAGTTATATTTTGTTTGTTATACGAAAATGGAAGTTTGCCAATTGTTGAAATAATTAAATTCATAACATCTATTTTTTGTTTTTCTGCCAATTGATCATTTCTTAATAAATAATGCAGAACAGTTTCGTTATCTGGCGTGATAAAATCAATATTCACTTTGTTCTCTCTTATAAAATCAATTATTGATGATATTTGTCCATTTTGAAATTGCAATAATAATGCAGTTGTTTGATCATTTTTGACTTCCGGATTTGCAATTTTTCCTAAAAAAGCTGCAGGATGAGGCCTTGGAACATATGGTTGTTTAAAGCTATTTTGTCTATTATCTCTATCCATGAATATATTATTACACATGTAAATTTATTTTGCCAAATTTATATCTTAATATGTAATATGGATAAGGATTTACAATTAACTAATTCTTTGTCATATGGAAAGCCCTTGTTTTTTTCGGAGACATCGCAAACAAGTACTAATCAAAGTTTACTTGACTATTTACAAAATTTGCAAAGTCTACAAAATACAAATGTAATTACAACTACATCAAACAATATAAATACTGAAACATCTGATATAAATACAAACACAATTACAACATCAATAATTAATATATTAAATAACATCAATTTCTCTAATAATTTTTTAATTATGAATAATACTGACTTTGAAGCATCATCTACAATTCCATCATCGCCTGATTATATTTTATGCAGTACAAACAATAATTATGCGTTATACTTGCGTGTTCCATATACATATGTGAGAGGAACAGATTTTGGAAATGTAAGTGAATATGATTATGTTCCGTCTGGGGCAGAAATTGATGAACAATGGTTGACCATAACTGATTCTAAATTTAAAGTAACAGGACCTTTTACACAGATAAAATCTGACAAAACAGCATTCAGAGACAAAGTCGTAACAGTGGGGTATATTGACAGAGTAGAATTGTCAAATACAAGTTCATTTCTGGGAACAGTTGATGATAATCCTTCTAATACATCAACTTGCCGCGGAATTGACTTTGAATATACAAATATTGGTTCTCCTAGTATTGTAAGATTAGGATTTATTGGATATTCTTTTGCAAGAAACAAATTTGTGTTTTACAAAAATGCATCTTACAATGTTGGTGGCGGACTTGCAAATGAAAATAAAATTACTAAAAATAGTCCGACTGATTTAAATAAATTTGATTTAGATCATATATATACAAATAAAATATATGCATCAGATGACACAACATTTGATTTTATTGAGGTACAAAGTAATGATTATTTAAAATTGTATTCAGGTGGAACTATTACACAACCATCGACCATAAATTCAAATTCAACTTATATATCAAGTGCAGCAGATACTCAAATTTTTAGTAATACAGGAAGCATATTATTACAAACAGGAACAAATGCAATTCCAAGTCTGACAGACGGACAAATTTATTTAAATTCAAATGGACAATCTAATGTCATATTAAATTTGGACGAGTCTATGCTATTTTCTATTACTAATAGTGGAACAACATATCAAGAAAAAATAGATAACAATGGTTTTTCTTTTGGCACTGATGCTGACAATTGGATTATTATTAATTCTGATAACCTGTATTCTGATAACGCAAATTATACAATCGGTAAAAATACAAATTATATTGATTCTGTATATACAAATAATTTATTTGCATCAACATTAAAAACAACTCTTGATGCCGATGATAACGAAATTCAAAATGTGAATGTGACAAGTGGAGTGATAAATTCAACAAAAATAGGAAATTTGATTCCGTCATCCGGTTCATTTACCACACTTGACACAAGTGATACAACAAATATTAAGGGAAATTTAAATTTAGGAGTTGATGGTACATCATATGATGCAATATTTTATTCTGATGTTGTGGGAAAAACTTTGAATTGGAATGCATCATCTGCAGAATTAAATTTGACGGCAAAAACACTGTTAAATGAAACAAATATCGATACAACAAATGGAGATTTTATAGTAAGTGGCAATAATAAAATCAATTTGTCCACATCAGATAATTCTATCAATTCTATTTCTTTAGTGACAAATGGAGGGACTTCTGAAAGTATATTAATACAAAATACAAAAGGAACATCAAATGATTCAATAAATATTGTTTCACAAAAAGGCGGTATAACAATTAATTCAAATTCATCTACAAATGTATTAAACAGCATTCATGTGGGTACTGATGGCATCTCATCAAACTCTATTTTTTACTCAAATTCAACTGGAAAAACATTAGAATGGAATACTGCAATACCTACATTAATAATAAATGGTAACACAGGAAAAACTGCACTAGATTTGGCATCAGGAAATCTAGCAATAAATACAAATAAGTTTACTGTTGATGGTGCTTCTGGAGATTTGGCAATAAACACTGATAAGTTTACTATTGATGGTGCTTCTGGAGATTTAGCAATAAATACAAACAAATTCACTATTGATGGTGCTTCTGGAGATTTAGCAATAAATACAAATAAGTTCACTGTTGATGGTGCTTCTGGAGATTTGGCAATAAACACTGATAAGTTCACTGTTGATGGTGCTTCTGGCGATTTAGCAATAAATACAAATAAGTTCACTGTTGATGGTACTTCTGGCGATTTAGCAATAAGTACAAACAAGTTTACCGTAATTGGCGCTTCTGGAGATTTAGCAATAAACACTGATAAGTTTACTGTTGATGGTGCGACAGGAAGCATTGCAATAAACACTGATAAGTTTACTGTTGATGGTGCTTCTGGAGATTTAGCAATAAATACAAATAAGTTCACTATTGATGGCGCTTCTGGAGATTTAGCAATAAATACAAACAAGTTTACCGTAATTGGCGCTTCTGGAGATTTGGCAATAAATACAAACAAGTTCACTGTTGATGGTGCTTCTGGAGATTTGGCAATAAATACAAACAAGTTCACTGTTGATGGTGCTTCTGGAGATTTGGCAATAAATACAAACAAGTTCACTGTTGATGGTGCTTCAGGCGATTTGGCAATAAATACAAATAAGTTCACTGTTGATGGTGCTTCAGGCGATTTGGCAATAAATACAAACAAGTTCACTGTTGATGGTGCTTCAGGCGATTTGGCAATAAATACAAACAAGTTCACTGTTGATGGTGCAACAGGAAATACAAATATTGCAGGCAAAACAACATTAAATGAAACAAATATTGATACAACAAATGGCGACTTTATAATATCTGGTACAAATAATATTAATATATCAACAACAACTGATTCACCTAATGCCATATATTTAGAAACAAATGGGGGAACTTCGGAAAGCATTGCATTATACAATAATTTGGGGACTGCTGATGATTCAATATATTTAAGATCATTTAGTGGAGGTATTAAAACTTTATCTTCTAAAAATACAAATATATCATTATTTGCAAAGGATTCTGTTAACAAGTCTATAAACATAATGTCTGCAAATATAGGTTCAGGAAATGGGTTAGTCACTATAATGTCAGATGGAACAACATCAATTACATCATCATACAATAATTCAAAAGCTGTCTATCTTTGTGCAAGTGGAGGGACAGATGAAACAATAAAAATATATTCAGAATATGGTACAACACCGGAGTCGATAGAATTGACAAGTGATAATGGAGGAATTGAATTAAATTCTGCAACATCATTAAGATTTAGAAATGGAAATAATGGATTAACCTTTACAACTTCTGTATCAACTGTGGGTACAGAGACATTAACATCTACAAAAATAATAGGTGGGATATTGATACATAGTTCTGCAGCAAATGACACAATAACAATGCCGAAAGCAAGTGATTTATTAAGTGATTTAACAAATATAAATGTGAGCGACACATTAAAGGTATTGTGTATTAACAGTGCATCTGCAAATACACTTGCCATCGCAAAAGCATCAGACAACTCCATAAATGTTCACGGAAATACAACAATAAAAGCATCAACGAGTGCAGTTATGTACATACGATTTACAAATATTGACACAGGAACAGAAAGTGCCGATGCTTATATTTAATATTTATCTTTGTCAAATTTATATTATGTCTAATTTAACAAAGACAAGAGTTGAACTTCTTGCAGAAAAAGCCATTGATGGATATATAAGTTTACAAAGACAGATAGGACAATTAATTAAAGATTCTGCAATTGTTTTGCCAGAAGGCGCTTTAATAGATATTGGAAAAGATTCTGATAGATATAATAATATTTATTTAGAAGGTGATATAAATACTTTAGGAACTTTGACAGTTGGTGGAAATGGACAATCTAAATTAGAATCAACATTAAACTCGCAAAGTTGTATATATATTCATTCAAATGGAGGTGATTCTGAATCAATAACACTATTGGCAGAAAAAGGAATATCAGCGACAGATCAATCAGCATCAATACAAATGACAAGTAAACTTGGAGGCATAAATTTATTTAGTTCTGCAAATCTGGCAAATTCATTATATTTTCATACAAATGGTGGAACAAATGAAACAATAAAAATTCACTCAAGTAGAGGAACATCGACAAAAGACAAAAATTCAAGTATACAATTATATAGTGAATTAGGTGGAATAAATATTTATTCTGGTCTTGACAATTCTAATGCAATACAACTACATACAAATGGAGGTACAAATGAAATGATAAAATTATATGCAGAATTGGGAACAAGTAATACTGATCAAAATGCATCTATACAAGTAACAAGTAAAAAAGGAGGAATAAATTTATATAGTGGTGCAAACAAAGCAAATTCATTATATTTACATGCGAATGGTGGAACAGCAGAGGGAATAAAAATTCACTCAGACAGTGGCACATCATCTTCATCAATAAATGTCGTTTCTGATAGTGGCGGTGTGACAATATCAGGTGGAAAGAATAACAATACTGCAATAAGTATAATAAATACTAATAGTGCCGGAGGAATCACAGTAACATCTGGCACATCAGGAATAGCCATAACATCCACTGGTAATGAATCAATAAGGACAACATCAAATTCAAGTAATGCTTTGGTGTTACAGACAAACGGGGGAACATCAGAGGTAATAACAGTACGAAACACAAAAGGTACATCATCATCTGCAATAAACATTGTTTCATCTGCGGGAGGCATAACTTTATCATCAAGCACTGGAATTAGTTTAGGAGGCAATATTAATATATCAAATTCAATAACAAGTGATGTAAATATAACAGGGAATATTTTATGCTATGGAAATTCCGCTGTATCAACAAATACATCAATTGGTAAATCAGTATTGGCAAGTAATACAATTGGTGGGTCAAATACTGGTGTTGGATTTAATGCTTTAAATAAAAATACTTCTGGTGTTCAAAATACCGCTGTTGGAAGTGGATCATTGGTTGCAAATACAACAGGAAGTTATTGTACTGCAATTGGAGTTAATGCATTGTCTGCAAATACGACAGGATCAATAAATATCGCACTTGGTGCATATGCATTAAGTACAAATACAATTGGCGGATATAATATTGGTATTGGAAATGGAGCATTAGGTTCAGGTGTTCCTATGACAGGAAGTCAAAATGTTGCAATTGGCGATAGTTCATGTAATAGAAATACAACAGGAAGCAATAATGTTTCTGTCGGTGTAAGTTCAATGTATGCAAATACAACAGGGAATAGCAATACTGCACTAGGCGCATATACGTTGAGTGGAAATACAACAGGTGTGTTAAATGTGGGAATTGGTTTTTCATCATTGATATCAAACACTACTGGAAATTATAATGTTGGTATAGGAAGCAGTACATTATTTGGAAATTCAACAGGGAGTCATAATGCAGCAATGGGAACAGATTCATTGTTTAATAATACAATAGGAACAGGAAATATTGCAATTGGGTCATATGCGTTAAATGCAAATACATCTGGATCAAATAATACCGCGATTGGTTATGCAGCAATAAATGCATCAAAGACAAATAATCAAAATGTGGGTGTTGGTACAGGATCACTTTATGGCGTGTCAGGTGATAATAATGTTGCTGTTGGGTTTCATTCACAATTTGCAACAGGCACAGGAGGTTTAAATACATCAGTTGGGGCAGTCACTTTATCAAGTAATACTGCATCAGGTTTAACAGCAATAGGATATGGAGCACTTTCATCAAATACTTCAGGTGAAAATAACACATCTGTTGGATGCACAACATTATTGTCAAATCTTACTGGAAGTGGAAATACTGCTGTTGGAAATTCGGCACTTTATTATAATACAGGAGACTCAAATACTGCAGTAGGTTATGTTGCACTTGTTGCAAACACAACAGGAACATCAAACACTGCAGTTGGTCAACAAGCATTAACATCATCACAAACAGGCAATTATAATACAGCAATTGGAATGTTATCAATGTTGAACCGCACAACGGGAAATAGTTCTACAGCAGTTGGATACAATGCATTTGCATCAGGAAATTATAATAATTCAACATGTATTGGAGCAAATTCAGTTGCAACAGGAAATAATCAAGTTGTTGTTGGTGATTCATCGACACAATTATATGCATATGGGTATAATACATTATCAGACATAAGAGACAAATCTGATATCAAGGAAACAGAACTTGGATTGGATTTTATAAATTCATTAAAACCTGTTGACTATAAATATGACATGAGAATTGACTATAGAAATGAAATACCAAAGTTTACTGAAGTTAAACCAGAAAAAACAAAAAATCAGACTGATGAAGAATTTCAAAAAGACATTGAAGAATACAATAATAAAAAAATAGAATTTGAAAAATTACTTGATGAGTGGATGGACTTGTCAAATATTCAAAAGGATGGAACAAAAAAGAGAAACAGATATCACCATGGTTTTATTGCACAAGATTTCCAAAATACAAATTTTGGAGGATATCAAGATCATAAAATAAAAGGAGGAGAAGATTTATTAACTTTGAATTATATTGAATTGATTGCACCGATGACAAAAGCCATACAAGAACTATCAAAAAAAATAAGTAATATAGAAGAAAAATTAAAAATAATATAAGAAATAATTTTTATCAATTGGTGTTTCGGGTTTTATTTTTTTTATTTTATAAAACCCTTCTTTTTCTTTTGGTTCTTCATATTGCGAATGGAAAATATTATATGCAACAAGTGGAACAATTTTAGTAATTTTATGTTCATTTAACCAAATTTTATATTGTCTATAATAATTGTTATGTACAGCTGTATCTTCATCAACATCCAAAATATAACATGAACATTTATATTTATATTTTTTTGCAATATCCAAAAATTTTTTCCTATTTTCAATTGATGGATTTGTATTATCTACAATAATTGAATTACCATTTTTGCATGATTCTTCTGTCAATTTTAAGCATTTTGGAATAGTTTTACATGTGTCTCTATTTATGATATCAACTTTCACAAAATTTGTATCTTTAATATGTTTTGATAAATATGATTTTCCAGATGCGGGAAAGCCAATTAAAACAATCATTTCTTTTTTATTTATTTTAATATTTGGCATTCTGTTATTTTGTAATTTCGGATAAGTAATAGTGAATTTTGATGTTTGTTTATTTTCAAAAATCTGTTCTGGAGAGAATATGTAAATTTTACAATTGAGAGCAAATTTATAATCAGTGTCTGAAAAATCATTTTTTCGCCCAAGTGCATCACCACAATAAAAATCAACTTTGCCATCAATCATATCATAAAATGTTGTATGGGGTTTTCTGTATATATCATCTTTTAATGAAGCATAAATTAACATAGGTACATTAATTTTTTTAATAACATCACTTGTTCTTTTTTTCCAATCTTTAATGTCATCTTCTGTCTTCAATCCTTTTTGATTTGTCACAATACCAACATTATATTTTTTATTGTAATTTTTTAACTTTTCTGGAACATTGTCATATGTAAATTTCCAATCATCAACTGATTGGTAAAATTTTTCACCTGACTTTGTTTTTATAATTGTTCCATCAAGGTCAAACAAAATCCAATGTTTGTGTTCATCAATACTCTTATAAGTGCCTTTTATATAAGAATCATAATCAGTCCAATTCATGCTTAATTCAATTATTATAATTCTTATGTCAATTTGATATTTAAATTTAAATTTCATTTTTTATTTTTATAAATTTCGTTAATTAACATCTTATATAATCAATCATTAATTATAGATAATGGATGATTATTTTCAAAAGAAGAAAGAAAAGAATGATGATATAAATATGAGAAGACTGCAAAATAGAGATATGGTTGATATTCAAATAAGACAGCCAAAGATAAGTGGAATAGATAGAATAAATATGGAAAGAACACAGTTTAATCAGAGTTCAAGTGCAACAGACAAATATGATGAATATGGTAGACCAATAACAAGAGTATCAAAAAAAAGACTGGGTGAGATAACAGGTGAAGAACTTGAGAGACATGATTTTGACCAAGGGATGCCAGTTAGGTCACAACATCGTATAAAACAAGAAATGTACAACACACAACCCAGAGCAGATTTTAGTTTATATGATGAGGTTGATAGTGATAACGAAGTAGCATATTATGATTCATCATTAACATCAAAATGTTCTGGTGCTGGATGTGATATTGATTATTCAATGAAAACAATGTCATCCGAAGTTCAAACAAAACAAATTGTTGTGAATGGAGTTGAAAGTGTTGGTTCATTTCTTTTTAATAATGTGATACAAGTTGTAAATAGTCCATTTATAATAAACACATATTCACTTTACTTATGTTTTGCAATTTTATTTATGTGTAGTGATGGAAATACACAAATTGAATTAAAAAATTATTTTAATTATGTAAAAAGGGAACCATTATATAGTGGATTATTAAAATTAACAAAAGAATTAAATACTGTAAATAAATGTGTCAAAATGTATAACTCAATTTTATTCAACAACTCTATTTCTATCAATTATGAATTATGTGATTCTTTTAATAGTATATGTGACATCCAAATAATTGACATTACAAAATCATCAAAGGAAGCATCAAAAATAAATAATGGCATAAACAGATTATTTAATAAAGAAATGAAAAACACAATTACATCACTAAATATTGATATGTTAGATGTAATGATTTTAAATACATGTTACATTAAACCCACATGGAATCAGCCATTCAATAAAATAGTTGAAGGCGCTTTTAATGGCAGACGGATAAAATATATGATTTCTGTAGGAAAGACATACGGATATTATGAAGACAGTGATATACAGATGTTGGAATTGTGTTCATGTGATGAAAATTTAAGGATGGGTATTATAGTTGCTAAAAATGAAACAATGCCAAAAATAACAAATGAAAGAATACATAATTATTCAGAACATTTAAAAGCAACTTTGTTAGATGAAGTGAAAATACCAATTTTTAAAACTCAGACTAAAATCAGATACACAAATCTATTGTATAAAACAGAATTAAAAACAGTTTTCAGTGGATTAGATATTCCTGAACTCACCACAGACAATTGTAAATTAAGCGATGTTGTGCAAAATATAGAAATAGATATTGGTAATTATTATGTTAGAACAAAAAATGAAACAAATAAAGGATATAGAACAATAAGAAAATTTATTGCAGATTCTTTATTTATTTATTATTTTAGATTAGTGTCATCTAATTGTATTTTCACAGTGGGAGTATATCAATAAATTAAAATTCTTTTGTCAACATTTGTGGAATTTTATCCTTTGGTGGTTCATCAAATATAACATTATATTCTCGAAAGTTGATCACATATGTTTTTCCATTTTGTTTACAAATTGCAAGAACATCATCTAATGCATTTATTTTCCTTTCATTAAAATTTCTATTTCCTATAAACCCATATTTTTTTGAAGTATCAAAATTATATTTTTTATATTCCGGTGCATCTTTTGGAGAATCAGATAAAATTATTCTGACATAATAATTAGAAAGTTCTTTATTTACTTCTTCATTGTCTTCAACTTCAATAACATTTAATATATATTGGATTTTCTTAAAATTATTGACAAATGGTTCTGTTAATGTTTTTAAAGTTATTTTTGATGTTTCTAATTTAAAATGTTTTAATGTTAATTCTTTATTTTTTTCATTTAACTTTATGAAATAAAATAATTTTGAAACATTCACAATCATGTTCATGTATACATTTAATAAAAACTCAAACTTCTGAGTAAAAGTGTAATCTTCGAGACCAATATGTGTTTGGAAGTCTTTTAGATCGTCAAGTGTAATTAATCTCCATGCAATATCTTCATCTGAGTATAATTCTATAGTGTTGTCACCAAAACGTGTATTAACTGCTTCAACCAAACTGCTAAAACTCATGTGTATAATAAATAAAGCAATGTTTATATATTGTTATAATTATCTCACTCCTATATATAAATGAGTTCATTTAATGGAACAATGTCACTCGAGCCGAGATTGGCCGAGTATATTGAGAAAAAAAGATATTATTCAGAAAATGACATAACACCACCAGTTCCACTCGAAGTGCGATATGACATTACAAATGCTGATAAATCAATCATAAGAGCCTATTTGAGAGGCGATAAAAAAACATATGAAAGAAGAATAAATAAATATTCAAATATGGTTGACACATCACAAGCCAGATTTCCATCTTCTGATTTTGCATATGACGAACGTTTTGACAGAATTAAAAAGAAAATGGCAAGAGAAAAAAACGCGAAATTTCAAAAAGACAACTATGACAGTATAAAAAATAATTATGATATGTATGATGATAACAGAGATTATGCTTCACCAATGGGCAATGATTTTGACAAATTCTTTGACAGACCTAAAAATTTGGATTTTCCAATGAGTCAGAGAAATTTAAGAGATGAATTTTTATTGGATAGTAGACATCAAGTTAATAATCCATATATGATAAATAAACCACCCAAAATACAATATAATTCAGTGTTGCATCTTGAAGATCCAACAAGAAGAAAAAGAAATCAAGTTGAAAATAGAAATAATCTAAATAAGATAATTGGAAATTTATCATCTTATGCTGAAAAAATTAATAGAATTAATGATCGTGAATCGAATTTAGATTTAGACTCTAAAATGACTATTCCAAATGTCCCATGTAACAGAAGAAATACGGTAGAAAATAATTACATGTCTGTCCCATATATGCAGGGAGATGGTATAAGAGATGTAGATATGGAAACATATATGAAATTTGGAAATCCAACATCAAAAGCAAAGTCACTTGGATTTAATAATCCATTTGAACATTATTTTCAATACATAGATGATGATATTCAAGATCCATCTCATTGTGTAAGTGATAGAGGCGTGTCAACAAGACAATTTAATAGACAGATAGCAAGACCAAAAAAGAGAGAAATTTATTAATCACTTAAATCATTATATTCTGGCTTTGCACACATTTGAACACATTTTTCCTTTGTCCATATTGTTGGATCATTTGGATCTTCGCTATCAGCATATACACATGTTGAAACAATGTTTGTATTTGTACCATCATAATTATTATTACCATTCTTTCTCTTGTCTACCTGACAAGCGATTCCACCATATCGCTTTTTAACATATTCATCGTCTTTTGATCTGTATCTATATACTACATAATCTCTGCTTATATATCCCCTTTCACCTGTAAGACTCGATGGTAATGTTATTTCTTCATATTTGTCATATGATGTTTTTACTTTAGGCATCTGATTTATATATGCTTTACACGTTTCTTCTAAGCTTTCGATGGGTGGTAGTGCTGGTGTTGGGGCTGGGGCTGGGGTTGGTGTTGGGGTTGGTGTTGGTGTTGGTGTTGGTGTTGGTGTTGGTGTTGAAAATAGTGATGTTATTGAATTAGGTAAAAGTGATGACAGTGAAGTAGATGATTGTGTTATTGGCTGTTGTGCTGTTGCATTGGTTTGTCCATCTAATCTTTTGATATATATTTTTAAATTATTCACATTTAGAGTAATGTCTGATCTTGTGCTTGGAAAACCAACCTCGCTATTATTTACCTTCAAATTTGGCTCTTCGCTTGATATATGTATTGGGATGTCATCAACCATAATAGAATAAGTATTTCCAACTCTGAAATATTTAAAAGTCTTGTTTCCTAATGTCATTTCTTTTAATATCATCAATTCAAAATTTATAGGTGTATCATTTATTGTTATCATATAGTCATTTCTAAGTGCAACTCCTGATGACATACTACTTGATCCAGCTGAAGAAACACTGGACTGTATGCTTGGAGAAGCAGTTGACATACTAACTGACATATTTGAAGAAGCATCGGATGCCACAGTTGGCGTCATTGCATTGTTCTGTCCATTTAATCTTTTGATATATATTTTTAAATTATTCACATTTAGAGTAATGTCTGATCTTGTGCTTGGAAAACCAACATCGGCATTATTCACTTTTAGATTTGGTTCATCACTTGATATTTGTATTGGAATGTCATCAACTATAATAGAATAAGTATTTCCAACTCTGAAATATTTAAAAGTCTTGTTTCCTAATGTCATTTCTTTTAATATCATTAATTCAAAATTTATAGGTGTATCATTTATTGTTATCATATAGTCATTTCTAAGTGCGACTCCGGTTGACATACTACTTGATCCACCTGAAGAAACACTGGACTGTATGCTTGGAGAAGCAGTTGACATACTACTTGATCCAGCTGGAGAGGCGGATATTATACCACTTGATCCATCTGAAGAAGCACTGGACTGTATGCTTGGAGAAGCAGTTGACATACTAACTGACATATTTGAAGAAGCATCGGATACCACAGTTGGCGTCATTGATGAAATATTATCCATGTGTTCATTTGTATTAAATAAATAACTGGCCAAAAATAATATTGATAGTAATACAATTGTGACTACAAATATTTTTACAACTATACTTATAACTGTGTCATTTTCTGTTTTCAAAAGATTCAAAATATTATCCATTCTATAAAAAAGTACAGCAAAATTTTTATTATATCATAATAATATATACACTAATGAACAGACAAGGATGGAGTTCAAGATTGCCATATGATGATTGTGAGACAAACAGAAGATATGAAGAAAGTAAAGGTCCTGGAATGTATCAAATGTTTGAACCTAAATTTGAAAATTGCAACAGATGCAAAGTAGAAAAATTATATAAACGTTATGATGCCGAAATTGTTGATGCCGAATCAGACTTGAAAAATATCATCAGAAGAGCATCAAAATGTCCAGAAAATCAATACAATCCAAAATGCAAAAAATCACAATATTGCACAAGTACATTTGACTCGTCAAACCCCGTCATATTGGCGCCGGAAGTTTGTCCAATTGTACAAAATAATTTAAAGAGATACAATACAAAAGGATTCAAAGATCCAGAATTATTGAACTGTTAAACTGTTTTTTATTTTATTTATTAAAATGAAAAATAATGCAAGAGGATTTTATCATTTAAAATAAAAAGAACTGAACAATAATAAAAAATTGTAAAATATCCCTAGCGGGAATTTTATCATTTTTTTATTTATAATTTGGTCTAAAGACCAAATTATAAATAAAAAAATTGAAAAAAATAATCTAAGATATTTTAAGACAATATAACTTATATAGAACTATGGCGGCGATAGCAACTAAAAGATTTATGAAAGACGTTGGGGTAATGAAGTTAGAAGTTGGAAAGGGCATTATTGAAAAACTAGATATTAATGAAAATGTATTTGGTGATCATAAGATCATTTTGTTGGGTCAAAAAGGAACATATTATGAAAATGGAAGATTTGCATTAAAATTCAATATTTCAAAAGAATATCCATTTAAACCACCCAATATTATATTTGAGACTCCAATTTATCATCCAAACATCAGTAAAGATGGATATATTTGTATAGATATCCTAAAAAATAATTGGAATGCTGGTATTGATTTATTGTCTACATTTAATAGCATTCTTGTGTTATTACAAATTCCAAATCCAGATGATCCATTAAGACCAAGTATTGCGAATATATATAAGACTGACAAGAAGCAATATGCTTCAGAGGCAAAAGCATCAGTTGAGAAATATAGTAAGAGTGTTTGTATTTAATATTTACATAACATTTTAGAAATAAATTTATTCATTATAATATATATGAATATTGGACATTCTAGCAGATCTTTATATGATGATTGTGTATATTCTGAAAGATTAGACGAAAGCGTAAATCCAGGAACCTATAGATTGCAACAATATCAAACATTTAATTGCGATGGTTGTCTGTCAACTCTCGGCCAACGTTCTGGAAGAATGGGTTATGGAGTAAGCACACCTATCAAAAACAAAGTTGCACAAGCGCAGGCACCAGAATTGGTGAATATTGAAAGTATATTGAGTAATAGAAATCTGAAAAAATCAAGATGTAGAGATGCTCAAGTTAATGAGATTGATGTTACAAAATACAAATTAGAACATCCAAGAATATGCAGTAATAAATTAAATACAGAAGCAACTCATTTATCTTATCCAGCATTTAATTATCGTGAGGTACCAATAAACAGATTTTACAATTTACATAGAGATCCACAGGCCAACATTTTTTGGGATTTTGCAGTAAATACAAGTCTTGAGGAAAAAGATAATTATATACCATCTTTGCCAAGACCAATTGACGTTAAAAAATCATTGCCTGTTGAAGATAGAAGTAAAAAGGGAACATGTGTCAAATGTTCAGTTGATTCCAAATGCCCAATGTAATTTTTTTATTAAATTTATAATAACATAATTATGTTTGTATTATGTTATTTATTTTATACTTTTAGATTATAGTATTATGGATTTACTAAGTGGTGTTGCGTTTGCAGGAAGCTTGTTACAAAATAATGATAAACCAAAAACTCAATATCCAAAAAAACATAAGTCGAGTGACAGACATAATAAAACAATATATTCCAGTGCAGGAATAAAAAGAGCTGATGACATTGTCAATAAATTAGCTTCAGATAGATATCATAAATCAAAAAACCCAGATAAAACAGGAGTTATTCCGCAATTACACAACAGAAGTAGAAAAAGACAAAAGAAAAATACTGTTGAACATTTTGGAAATTCTTCAGACTCTCAGTTCAGTGATTCTGAATTTAGTGATTCACAATCAATGTGTTCCGATAATTCAGTTGGAAGAGACCCAACATATCTATTTGACAAAGCAGAGCAATTGTTAGATAATAGATTCCATGAAAGAAAAATTGTTCCAAAGACACGCGACAATAATAATTATTTGTCTCAATTTGATGATTTGAAATTTGATAATACATCACAACCATCTTCATACAATGCCGTAAATGGTTCAACAAATACAACATCGAGAATTGAACGAGAAAGAGAATTAGCATTGGACGGTGGATATTCGAATTTTGGTGAAACTTCTGATATGACATATGGTGTCGTTGGAAGAGAACATTTTACACATAATAATATGATTCCAAACTTCAAAGGAAGGTCATATGGATCAAATCCACTGGCAGAAAAACAAACATCAAAGATATCACAAAGAAAAATGGAATTATTTACTGGAAGTCTTAATGATCCATCTTACAGAACAAAAACAGAAAACAAACCATTATTTGGTCCTTTAAAAGGTGTTACTAATATTTTTGGAATGCCATCTACAACAAACTTTATGGATGATAGATATAATCCATCACAATATAAACAAAATGAATTGCCCTTTAGACAAATAAAAGTAAGTCCAGGATTGGGATTAGGATATAATGAGGTAGGAAAGGGTGGATATGTTGATACATATCGCGTGTTGCCAAAAACAGTTGATGAATTAAGAACTGCAAATAATCCAAAAGTTAGTTATGAGGGAAGAACAGTTGATGGTATGAAAGGACAAAAAGGTCCTGTTATAGGCAGAGTAAATAAAAAATTGCCAGAAAGATTTGCAGAATGGGGCACAGACAGAATGTTGCCAAGTTTAGGTTACATAAGAGCACCAACAATCTATGGCAAATTTGATCCAGATGATCTCGCAACAAAAAACAGAGGTCTATTAAAAAGAGTCATATATGGTCCTGCAAGAAGTGGAGTCGATGGTGCTACGCCAGAAAAACTAAGAGAAGAATCACGCGTACCTTTCAAACAAAATTATAAACAGGCAGATCCAAGAAATATTATGTTGGTAGAGGGACAACAGGCCAGAGGTGAACACAATACATATATACCTGATCCAACAAAAAGAGGATTAGATAATAAGTATATTGGTCCTTTGTCAAACAATTCAAAAGGACATGTATATGATCCAAATGATATGCCTGACATGACAAAAAGAAATATTCATGGAAAGACAGACAGAAATGGAACTGCTATTACTGGAAATGCATATAAAGGACAAACATTCGATCCAAATGACATTCCAGACATAACAAAAAGAAATGTTCATAACAAATATGACAGAAACGGAACTGCTATCACAGGAAATGCATATAAGGGACAAATATATGATCCAAATGACATTCCTGACATAACGAAGAGAAACATACATAATAAATATGACAGAAATGGAGTAGCTATTACAGGAAATGCATATAAAGGACAAACATTCGATCCAAATGATATTCCAGACATAACAAAAAGAAATATTCATAATAAATATGACAGAAATGGAGCAGCTATTACAGGAAATGCATATAAGGGACAAACATATGATCCGAATGACATTCCAGACATAACAAAGAGAAATATTCATAATAAATATGACAGAAATGGAACAGCCATAACGGGAAATGCATATAAAGGTCAAACATTTGATCCAAATGACATTCCAGACATAACAAAAAGAAATATTCATAATAAATATGACAGAAGTGGAACTGCAATCAGTGGAAATATGTATAAAGGTCAAACATATGACCCAAATGATATTCCAGACATAACAAAAAGAAATATTCATGATAAATATGACAGAAGTGGAAAAGCCATAACAGGAAATGCATACAAAGGCCAATCTTTTGATCCAAATGACATTCCGGATGTAACAAAAAGAAATATTCACAATAAGTATGACAGAAGCGGAAAAGCAATCAGTGGAAATATGTATAAAGGTCAAACATATGATCCAAATGATGTTCCAGATGTGACTAAAAGAAACATACATGGTAAAACAGACAGAAGTGGAAAAGCAATGACAGGTGATTTTACAAAGGCAAGAGCAATAGATTTTAATGATGTGCCAGACTTGACAAATAGAGCAATGCATGGAAAATTAGATAGAACAGGAGGAGGAGCCAAATCGGAAAATGCAAAGGGATATGCAATTAATTATGTAGATGTAACACCAGATTTAACAAAAAGAGAGATACATGGAAAACAAAAATATGTTGCGCCGGCAAAGAGTCAAGTCGATGCAAATAGAAACAGAGCAGATGCAAATAACATGCAAATAAACACAGCAAAAGAAGAAATCATAAAAGGACGTGCCCCAACAAGAAGTAATTCAAATAGAGGACCAACAATAGATTTTACAGAATTTGAGTTTTGCAAAAAAATAGAGATGAATAGAGAACCTGCACCAAATTTTACAAATTATATGAAATCAACAGACTATTTACCAAGTATGCAAACACATGTACCTATGTTAAGAACTGTTGAAAATACAAGAATGGATAGTTCTATTAAAAATAGTTTACAGGGAAATCCATATATAAATAATTTGTTTAATCAATCTTTTTAATTTATTTTTAATTTTATTGTTTAATTATATTGATGGACTGTAGAAATTATCAATATTCTTTTTTTGAATTTATTTTGCCAAGTACTGATTTATTTAGAAAACTGTGTTTGTCATATGATAAAACTAGATTATTCATAATGTCTTTTATGAGATTTGCAATATACCTATATATATTAAATTATGTGTATGCTTTTTACAATGATAAAAAAACTGACACAAGTAAAAACATTTTAATAATAACTGCTTTTTTGACTGGATTGAACTTTCTGTACTTACTTGGTATATGTGTCAAAAGACCTGTAAATAATGACTAAGGATAATGGAACATTAATGAAAAAATGTAAAAATGCTTATTCACATTTTCAGTCTTTTTATTTAAGAGGAACGGAACAATAATGAAAAATTGTGAAAACACTTTGGCGTGTTTTTAATTATTTGATTTCATATTGACACATGAAATCAAATAATCAAAAATTGTAACATTATTTAAGAGGAATGGGAATTAAAATAAAAAAATTGAAAAAACACTGTGTCGTGTTTCTTATTGATGACAAGCATCAATAAAAAACAAGACATGCGTGTTTTTATCATTTTTATTATACAGTGTGATTCTCAAAGAGAATCACACTGTATAATAAAAATTGAATCCTAAAATGCTTGAAAAACTATGTTGAATATATAATGATTATACCGTCATATATACTAATACATAAGTAATAATGGCTGAAACTCAAACCTTGAAATCATACCCATATCTTGCGCAATTTGTTGCGCAAAATTTGACTAATAAACCAGTCAAATTTTCATCACTTTCTGATCTTCTTCTTGCTTTTCTAGCTGAAGTTGATTCTCAAAAGAAATCAGGAAATGCTTTCTCAGTGCTATTCCTTAAGAATTTTGGTCACGATGGACTAAACTTAATCAGTCAATTGCAAAAGTTGGCAACTGAGTGCAGTGATACAACTCGTCCATATGCTTTTAGAACATTCATGACAACACTGTCAAGATTGGAAATGAGACATGATACTGAACAAGGAGATGTTCCATTTGATATTGCATTTGAAGTTTCATTCAAGGAACAAAGTGTGAGATTGGGAGAGGCAAGCGTTACACTCTTAGTAAAGGCAATTCGATTTGCTGTCTCACAGCTATGTGGAAGACTTTTCCATTTCAAACCACGTGATGAATGGAGATGTGAAAATGCAACTTATAAGTTTGAAGGGCGAACATTGAGTAATGAAGAGTTCTTGAACTTTTGTGAGATCCTTGTGAAAACACATGACTGGCTTGCTTGCAATCTTGCACGTGACCTAAGCGAAGTAAGAAATGCACTTTCTGCATGCTATGATGCACAGCGCCATGTATCAAACAATCTTAAGGTAGAAAAGAGAAATGAAAAGGTGAAGGAGGTTGAAGCATTGCCAGCAGACAATGTATCTCGTTCGCATGTACCAAAGGAAGTGAAATCCGTTGTGGTTCCACCTGCACCAAAAGCAAGTCCATGGTCAAAACCAAAAAGAGTAACAGTTGCTGAAAATGTATCAGAAAAAGTCGATGAACCTGAGCAACAAGAGTGGCAGACAAGAGAAAAGAGACCACCGACAAAGTTTGTGCTAGATGCTGATGGCAAGAAAATCAAACTCTTCTGGAATGAAAAGGTACAAGACTATACTCTTCCACCACGCAAACCACAAAATGCATAACATATTTATTTATTTGATTACATAATACTTTTATTTCTGTTGATCAATGTTTACAAATGCAGATTATAATCAACCATCTATTTATATAAATGACTGGTGGATTAATTGGAATAGTAACATATGCTTGTAGCGATTTATATTTAACGGGTTCCCCACAAATAACTTTATTTAAATCAGTGTATAGAAGACATACAAATTTTGCAGTTGAGTCAGTGAGAGTTGATTTTAATGAATCGTTAAATTTTGGTGAAGAGACAGAATTAATTTTGCAAGATGTGGGAGATTGTGTTGGACAGATTTATTTAGAAATAAATATACCAGAAACATATTTTACAAAAATGGATATAGGTATAGATGAGGAAGACATTGAAGAAGTGCCATATGATTCTGAATATGAGGATAGTTATAACACTGTTTTACAATTTATGGAATTAAACATGAAGGCATACAGAGTTGGTATTGACAATTATAATGCAGAAAACACAACAGCAAATGACATATTAATAAATATGCAACAGGTTTTTGCAGATGCTTCTGTTACTGATGGGAGAGGAAGTTCTGGTGTTGATGTCAAATTAGAGGCATATAGATTGCTAGTTGACTCATATGTTGCATCAGGCGATTTGCCCTTATTGAACACCGATTTGAATGTTGTGTCTGACAACTTATTAAATTCAACAGGAGTGACAAAAGGACAAATTTTAATTAGAATGAATGATGTAATAAGAAATTGTAAAATATATCAAAAGTTCTTTTTTGATAGATATCAGACTTATTTGAAAACATATGAAGATGCAAATTCAAAAATACTTAAATTTGCATGGGTAAATAAACTAGGACATTCTATAATTGATTATATTGATGTTTATTTAGGGGGAGAGAAAATAGACAGACATGATGGTCGATTTATTGATGTATGGCATGAACTAAATGGAAATAAGTATTTAGAAAAAACCTATTCTGAAATGATTGGCAATGTGTCATCATTAACTACATTTGACAAAAGTGTTAAACCTGCATATAAATTAATATTGCCATTACAATTTTGGTTTTGTAGAAGAATGGGGTCAGCACTTCCAAGAGTGGCAATGGAATACAGTAAATTATCTTTAAAAATAAAGCTGAAACCAATTGAAAAATGTTGTTATGTTGAAAATGTTTCTGACTATGATATTAATTTATCAGATATATGGACTGATAAGGGGTATTATTTAAATTGTAATCTTCTTGTTGATTATATATTTTTGGATTCAATGGAAAGAAGAAAATTTGCACAATCGGCACATGAATATTTAATTGAAGTTGTTGAATCATATAATATGAATGACATAACAAAAGATAAATACAGATTGACATTTGATTTTACAAATCCATCAAAACAATTGATATGGGTATTTCAAAAAACAGCATATTTGCAAAATGACAATAGTATTACAAAAACATATCCAACTAATTATGCATTGAATTCTGATGGAACTGGACAAATCATGCAAAGATTTGGATTTTATTTAAATGGTTATACCCTTGTTCCAGAATCAATAGGTACTCCTAAATTTGTAAATTATTTACATCCGTATTACAGACAAAAGACAACACCAGCTGTTGGTGTATATAATTATAATTTTTCATTGCATCCAAAAGAAATGCAGCCATCATCAGCATGCAATTTTACAAGCATAAGTGAACCCGCATTCTATTTTACGTTTGACCCTAATGCTTTTACATATAAACTTTCTGATATATATCCACATATTGTAAAAGACAGTGTAGATGATGCAGAAATGACAACTACATTAGAGGGACAGTTATATTCAGTAAAAATGACCGTTTTACGAATTATCGGAGGTTTTGCAGGGGTTGCTATTAAATAAATAAAGTAAAGTTAATTCATATTATTTTATTTATTGTTTTATCTTATATATGACTGGTGGTATTTTGCAATTAGTTGCTACTGGTATTGAGTCATTATATTTATCTGACAATGCCCAGATTACCATGTTTAAAACTGTATATAGAAGACATACAAACTTTTCTATAAGTACACATACTACAAAATTAAAATTAAAAAAATTAGGTGATACGATAAGACACAAAATTGAAAAAATAGGTGACTTTTTGTATAAGTTATATGTGTCATTTGAAGTTCCAGAGCCAGATTTAATATTTGAAAGTCCAACTGTCGAAAAAATTGCTTCTGAATTGGAAAAATATGGAATAATATGGGATTATGTAGAAGATGGATTTAATAAAAAGGAATTAATAACGTCAACAATTTATAATACTAATATTAAGCCATTGATTTATGAGAGAATAAAAAGTTTAACAGTCGAATATAATTTATATATTGAAAATTTGAGAGATGTAAATGTTGATTATACAACTTATAATGATAATATGTCTGCTATAAATCAGATGATAAGAGCATCATTGACAAATTTGCAGTTGGATTTAAGTGTGGCAATTGATTCCTGCAATGAAATACTTACAGCCTTAGATGATGTTGATCCATATCCTACTTCTTTGGCAGATGATATTAACACAATAATTACACTCTGTTCATCTGATAATATTTTGCTATATCTGAATAATATTAAAACTTTGTTAGGCACAAACATTGAATTTCCAACAGTAATAGAATTCAATGTTGAATTTATTGGTGTATTGTTATTTAACATTCAAAATGAATTAGATTTAATACCAAAAACAAATGAGTCAAATGAAATAACAGATGATTTAGCAAATATAGAAAGCAAAATATCAACACTTGTTGACGATTTTAATTATGTGTTAAATACATTTATTTATGACAACAATGTGTTATCGCAAAAAGCAATATTAGAAACAAAATTTAATTATTTATATGATTTATTTCCAGATTTAATGATACATGAAAATCAAGATCAGAATACAATAAACAAAATGATATTATTTAATGCTTTGATTGCATATAAAAATGATATTGTCACATATGAACCACTTGTAAATAATGATATATATGATGCATCTGATATTAAAAATATCATGTACAATAAATATTTAAATTCTATTGTAAAAGGGTTTGACATAGGTGACTATGAATACACAACAGATACAATAACCGACACTTTTGACCCATCGGCAGAGTCAACTGATGACAACTTTACTGAACTGTATAACAACAAGATATTTTATCATGTGATTGACTTTGGGAGGTATAATGTGTCTGAAAGTGATATAGGCAATCCGACAAAACAGTATTTTACAGGAGTAATAAACAATGGTTATTTTGATGAAGATGGAACGAGTATTGACTATACAAATCTTGATGGGTATAAAATATATCTTAGGTTTATTTCATCTATTGCAGATAATTATTCAATTTTGACATCAACAAATAATCTTAATATTGTACAACAGAATTTAATATCAAATATTTTATGGAATGAAAGGAGAAATTATCAACAAATGATAAATATATTGTCATTTTTAACAAATACAAATTTTGGCAATAGTTCACACTATAGGATTGGATATTACAAAAGATTCACATCAATAAACTCAAATGTAGTAAGTAATTCAACAATATTCAATTCTCTTGTTGGCAGCAGTGTGACCAATCTTGATGATAATATGACATCAGTATTGAATTTAGGAAAATTGTCTGGAGAGCCACAAACAGGAGTCACACAATTTTTTACAAATGATGTCTTAACTAACATCACTAAAATGTCAGCAAACAATCAGGATAGCCTAGACACAGCAATTTATGGTGATTATTTTAATGATTTTAATTTGTGGAAAAGATTGGTTATTGATAATCAACCAATGATTACAATTTTGAACAACAGTGTTACTGCATTATATACTCAAAGTGTGAATTTTTATAACTATTTGATTTCTTTAGGAGATTCTTGTAAAAAAAGAATGGCAATTATGAATTATCTTCCCTTATTGGTAATAAGAGACATACCAACCATGTTATATGATTATCTAAATGAAAACACAATTGCATTGTCAAATGAAGATCATACTGAAGACGAAGAAACATTGACAGCAAATCTTAGGGATTATTTTGATTATAGGGATCCAGATCAAAGAGGATTGGCAGTTGGTGCAGCAGGGGCTGATCTATTTAAAAAAAGTTTATACAGTGCCATTTTAGAATATGTTATGTTTTATTATGACGACGATTTGACAGACTATGTATTGGTTGACAAAGAATATATTAAAACAATTGGTTCGACATATACATCTGCATCTACTGATTACTTAATATTATCACTATTTAGACCAGAAAATACAATGACTGTGGACAGTTTTGAAAATGTCCTACCAATATTGGGAATTGTTGAACAGTTCAGGAAAGAATTAAAATTACATATAAATGATTTCATAACGGCTTACAGCATCGATAATACTGGCGATCAAGCATCTGATTTAATTGCAGAGATATTTGATAATATTGTAGACTGTTTTATTAAAAGTCAACTTCCATTTTACTCATCTTATGTAAATAATGGATATTCGCTTTACAACATTGATAATATTGTAACGACATCAACAATAACAACCCCGAGATACTGTGATGCAATGTCATCAATATGGTACAATATAAACAAGCAAATGATAAGAAATTATAATGATTTATTTAATAACTATTTATTGTCAAGAAGTTATTATAAAAATACATTAGGCGCAACGGTGTTAGAGAATTTTATTAAATTCAAAAATATAATTACAGAGTCACCATATAGCATAGAGTATTATGACTCAGATAATCCATATCCAACAACAATTTATACAACATCAGATGCGCCCGTGAGCAGTGAAGGTTTTGATTTTTACAGATTAAGAACGGCAGACGGTGAGCCATACAACACTGTAAAAATAAATATAAATCACATGATCCAACATTATGAAAAAATAACAAAGAGATATGCAGGATTAAATAATATATTGAATATCAAAAATATTTTATTAAATAAAAAAACATATCAATATGAATATGTAAACGTTATAACTAGTTACATAACTACACTGATGAGTGATTATGCAAGTAATACAACAAATCCTTCTACAGCAAATTCTATATTAACTACAACAAAAAGTTATATTGATCAGAATTACAAAAATGCAATGGATGTGATAAAAGGGACTTTCACATCACTTATTGAAAAAAGCATAAATGATATAATTAATATTGGAATGTCAACAGTTAATCCATATACATATACACAGTCATTTACATCATCATTTGACACAAATGTTTTAAGCAATCTTAATAATTGGTGGGAATCTAATCGAACAAGTACATCTTTTTTGGGTTCTCCTAATGCGGGAGATTTATTGACGTCAATAACAGACAATATTGATTCTGTTAAGTTGTTTGCTGAAAAGAACATTAATATAATGTATAACAATTATTCTACACGATTAGATATATTGAATTACGTAATATGTTCATTAGTTTCACTAACTGATTTTAAAATTTTTGTTGATTTACTTCCTAATTCAATTTCATTATATGATTATAAAAATTCATTAAAGACATATTTAGACACTCAAATTCAAAATGATGATGCCATAATAAAAGAAATTTCTGTAGTAGGTGATACAGTCATAAATAATGGGTATAGTTATCCATTATATTCATTTAATAATCCAAATACCACAGATGATAATAAAGAAAGAAATTTTAATATTACATATCCCAATTCAAATTTGGACACAATGATTTTAAGATTTATTGCAAATGAAAATCCACAATATGCATGGGTTCGCGAGTTAGCAAATAAAATTATTAAAAAAGTAACATTTGAATGTGATGGTATTGTATATGATGAATACAATAGTGATCTTTTACATATGAACCATGTAATAACAGCTAATAAAAATCATGAATATGGCTATAGGATGACTGTCGGTGATGATGATGATACACATGCAATTTCAAATTATAAAAGACCGACAGAAACATTTTATGTAGAACTTCCTTTTTGGTTTGGCAGAGACATTGGTAATGCATTGCCCTTAATAAATACTATCCATTCAGACATGTATATAATTATTGAAACATCAGATCTTGATGAAATATTGTACAAAGAAATTGGATGTTCATTCAGACATAAATTTAAAATAAAAACAAATTTGATAAGTGAATACATTTATATTGATGATGATGAGAGAATGAAAATAGCACAATCAAAACTAGAATATTTAATTGAGACCCATCAACACAGTGGGACAATTGTGTATGAAGCCAAGGATTTTAAAAATAACACATTACATACAAAATTATATTTTAGTGATCCATGTAAATATTTATTATGGACAACAAAAGTTAGATCAAGAATCCCAAATGAAGTAGACAAAATAGATTGGACATATAATGGATACAGATTAAGAGATGATGATGGAAGACTGACAATTGTAAAACCGACGTCTGACAAAATAAAAATACAGTTTGATGGAATTGACAGAGAAGGAATAAAGGATAAAGGGTTTTATTCAACATTGCAGCCATTTAACAGAGGCGTATCAAGCTTGAATGATGGTGAATTTATGTATATTTATAGTTTGTTTCCATTGTTATTACAACCATCAGGACATGCAAGCCTATCATATATACATGATTTTACGGTTGTCGATCAGTTTAATGAAAAAACTGTTAAAGATATTGAAGATAATAATCTAATTGTAATAAAAGATTATTGGGTTAAAACATATAAAATCATACGGATAATGAGTGGGATAATGGCTCCTGCTTTCATCAATATATAGAATTTTTAAATAGAGTAGCACATAAACCACTGTCAATTCTTAACACATTTACAGATGGTCCATAAGATCTGAATTTTGCAAAGTTATTTGCGTCTACATAATGACCTAATCTCATTTTAATTTCAATAGTAGTTGCTTGACTAGTATTGAAAGTTCCACTGGGCTGTTCACTAGCGGGAAACAATGAAAAGAACAATGAATTTGTTAAAACTGATGGCGAATATTTTGCATATTGTAGATTTTGCACATGAGTAAAATAATCACTATCTCTGAATGACAATCTTTCATGACCATTTATTAGCATTGTTTCTTGTTTAACTGGATTTTTTCCAATACATTCATTTAGTTCATAATCGGGATATTCATCTGGGAATAATTTTCTGACATATGAATCTGTATAATTAAAATGATCATTTGATTTATCAATATAGTCCATTTGCACAATCCACTGTAAAAATTTACAGGGGTGATCTATTGATATTGCCACAGTCCTGTTGGCACCTTCTAAAGTTATGTCTGGTGTGTAAAATAATTGTTCAATTAAATATTCATGTTTTGCTTGTGCAACTTTGATCCTTTCTTCCTCATCTAGAAAAACAAAATTAACTAATAAATAAACATCGCCAAGATTAATATTTCTTAATTTGCTATAGTTATGTGTTTTTGTTGTTTCGTTAATAGATGGCATTACATAGAACTTAGATGTTTTTCCAATTATCCTGTATTTTTTATTTGCACTATCAGTCAATATGGATGTTTTTTGATCTTGAGTTGGAGATAAAATTGTTGAATATGTTCCTATTAACTTATTTTTTGTGATTGGGGTATAATATAATCTTTTTTTAACTATGTCATAACTATTATAAATTCCTGCATAAATAACACCGTCTACATTTTGTTCAATATATTCATATTCTCTAAAATTAACAATATCTGCTTCACATTTAATATAATTTGTTGGCGATATTATGTAACAATTATCAAAATCATTTATTTCAATATTTATTTTTATGTTGGAATAGGTCATTGCAATAAGTGGTAGATATCTTCCACTGTAACCACAAAACCAAAATCTTAGAGGAATATACAACACATATTCATCTTTTCCATTTGTAAACTCAGTTAATTCTGGAACATCGCCTATTAATTTCAAACAGCCTTCATCTTTTTTTCCAAATAGTTCCATCCATATATTTAACCATTCGCCATAGTGTTTATCAATTGTCTTTCCATTTATCTCAATTGTAATGCTTTTTAATAAAACATGACCAATTCTGCGCGCCCATGCAAATTTTGTAATATTATCATCTCCTGTGGACGTTTTAAATTTATTAATTGAAGGCAAAGTTACAACAACACAAGTATCGCCCATTAAATCACCATCTTTTGATATTTCACATGAATATGTTTTTCCCCAATTTGGCTTTTCTGAAAAGTATTGTGGTATTTCTTCAGTTGAAAAATTAGTATGACGACGATAGACAACTTTTAGAAAAGTTATTTGTGGATCTCTAGTCAAAAATATATCTTCTATTCCATGTGCGACTAATTGAATAATTCCACCAGTCATATATAAAAAACATAATGAAAATATATTGTTTATTTGAACAATATATTATTTAAAAATACGATTAGCGATATACTGGCATAACTGCATTTAAATTCATGTTTCCTAATTGACCAATGTTCCCATGTGCAACTTTTATTAAATTTGGCCATACAGATGTCAACATTGCTCTCATCAATGCATTAAGACTATTGGTTTGTTTATTCAAGTTAGAAATAAGATCATTTTTACCATTTGATATTTGTGTTTTTAATGTTGCGGCTTGCTGTATATCTTTGATTGATACATCTTCTTCTTTCAAATCATTGCCTGCAGCTAACAAACCCTGTTCAATTCTATTATAGGTTTCAATATATGTCAATATTTTGTTTAATGATTCTTCAATTTGATGGATTTTTGAAATACCGCTGTCAATTCTTTGTCTGTCTTCATCTACTAATGTCTTTCCATTTCTTCTCATTTCTGCGAATGCTTTGCTGAACATATTAGTCAATATCTTGCTGTTTGAAAGTGGTTTTGATTTTTGTTCCAAGCTATACACTAGTCTGTTTCCACCAACTAAGATTGGCAAGCCTGCGCCAAATGTCATTGAACCTCCGGCCAATGCCAACATTCCAGCGCCAACATTGTATGCATCAGGACTATTTGGCATAATGTTTCTTGATGGTGGCAAGCCAAATTCGTTTGTTGATATTCCGTCCAATGGTGCGCTATTAGCAATATCTTCATTGAAATAGTATGCTTTATTTCTTCCAAAGTTGATGAGTGTCTTGATATATGTTGCCAATTCTGGATAAGTATCTAGTACTTTTGCTGCACCACCTGTTGTATTTTTAATGTTGTTATACCAAGAGTTGTATTTTTGTGGTATTTTAACACGTCTACCATTTTGATCTTCTTCTACATATTTAATATCAAGGGATTTAAATATTCTTCTCAATACCAATGGATCTGTTCGCTGGACATCGTTAATTGCCTGTGAGAATGCACCTCTGTTTGTAAAGAATTTTAGGCAAGTATCATTTGTGCTTGCTGGTTTTCCCGTAGTGGCGTCAAATGTAATTTCTTGTAATCTATCTATACCTTTTTGCAATAGACATTGAGCAATTTCTTCCTGATTTACTTTTGAATTTGCATTTGTTTTAATACCAGTTGTAACTGTTCCATCTTCGCTAACGACACGCACGTGTCTTGCATCAGATACTTTGTATTTTTGTTTTCCTTGTTCATATACATACAATTCATGATCAGGTCCTCTTCTGAATTCTCTTTGTGTGAAACCAGTTGATGTTAATGCAATTAAATCTTCAACATCTTTATTCATATCACTTGTTCCCGTAGTTGGAACCATATCACCTGCTGTCAATTTGAAACTTTGACCGATCGCTGTTAAAGCTGCTTCGACCCATTTGGCATGGCTGATTGAAAAGTATTTTTGGGGTTTGCCCGTAATTGCCACCGTCACAGTGCCATTTTTGTAAGCGGTGCTATAAGCCGCTCTGAAAGTATCTATATTTTTATATTCATCATTTGGATCTACTGGCAGAGCATTTTTAAATAAAGGGTTGTATTTGTCACTCGGATCTGGACTTAGTTTTTTTATATTCAATCGTGCGTTATTAACAAAATCTAGCCCATCATATTGATTTTCAGACAGAGTTGACCACGTATTGTCAACTGTTGTGGCAACGTACGTGGGATCAGTGGTAGCTTGAGGAGTATCATTAGGAAAATTATTCAATAAATTTATGACTTCTGCAAATTCAGTTTCATTGAAACTGGCAGTAAAATCATTTTTTGCAGCATCCAAGTAGTTTATAACAGCATCAACCTGTCTATTTATATTGGTCACATCCCATCTGGTTCCCAGTTCTATGTATAAATTGGCAATAGTGTTTGCAGGGTCATCTATATATCCAGGATTTGTGAACAGTTGAACGCCGACCCTAGGATCATTTTTTAACAGGGAAGCTCTGTTAGTCATATTTTTAATACTTGTTAAAGTGGTTCTGAATACGACATCATCATTGTCATCTAATGCATCACTGAGGGTCTTCAATAACCCAGCTAAACGAGACATCTGTATGTGAATATTAGACGAACCTAATTTTGCAGTCAACTTATTTGTAAAATCTGTATAGTAAGTGTTATCAATACTGGAATCGGTTTCGGTGTATGGTTTTATAATTATTTTCTGATTCAATAGGGGGACATTTGCAAAAGACTTGTCGCCCGCTGTGTATATCGTATTGTCTTTTAAAAAATATTCAATAGGCTTATCACGTATCTTTTTTAAGTTATCTAATTTTTTTTTTAGAATTTCCAGTTGGTCTTTCGACATTTTTTTTAGGGTATTGAAGTTTGATACAGATGTATTATAAGTGCTTTTAATGCCCCTCATAAGGGGAGTCAAATCAACATTTCCAGTATTGTAGTAAATAATACTGACAAATTTATTGTAGAATAACTTTACATTTGGACTAAGCGTGTTCCATTTTTTATATATCTCATTAATTATTGTCACATGTTTTCCATCATTTTTTTTATTTTTTGCATCTTGATCAACATCTCTATGAAAAGCACCCATTTTTTCAACAAAATTAGTAAAATTTTGAACATTGCTACCATTGGTCAATCCATTTTCTTTCTTTAAAATTGATGCCATCGATGCACCATCGCCTGTTTCGTCTCCTTTCTTATTCAAAACTGTGTCGAAATTCTGATTGAAGTTGTTTGCAATGAAAAATGGTGCACGGGGATCGTTGTCAAAGAAGTACCCAATCTGTGTGATTTCTTCTTGTGTAAGAGAACTCATTCCTATATATATATCAAACCAAAAAAATAAATTATTTTTTTAAATAAATTATTTCGAAATTTTAAAAATAATTCTAATATTATAACTATATATGGAACATTCGACAGTTATAATTGGTTTAGCCCTCTTCTTACTTATATTATTATATTTCAGAAACATCAATAGTGAAAAGAAGCAAGTTCCTTCAGACAAAAATCCAGAAACATTTGATACGCAACAAATAAGTAATCAGTCTCAAAATCAAACGAAAGCAGCCTTGCGTGTATACTATACAGAATGGTGCGGTTTTTCGCAATCATTCCTAAAAGAATGGAATCAAAATTTACTTCCCGCAATAGCAAATGATCCAATAAAAGATAAAGTAAATTTCGAAACAGTTGATTGTGACAAAAATAAAGATTTATGTAATACCTATAAAATTGCTGGATATCCTACAATATTATTACATACAACTGACGGCAATGTAAAAGAATATGATGGGGCAAGACAAACGGCAAATATCTTAGACTTTGTTAAATCTAACGTGTAATTCCTTTCCTAACTTAATTAATGTATCTTTATCTTCAAGATACTTTAACATATTTTCTGGGACATCTCCAAATCCATACACAGCCCCATATAAACCTCCTGCAATAGCCCCAACTGTATCACTATCCCCTGGATTTAATATTGCATAGAATACCAATTTTTCCCATTTTCCATCACAATCTAATAAAGAGTCATATGCCATTATCATTACACTCAGTCCAGACGCGCCAATTTGATTTATTCCTCTATCTTCTTTTGTGAAATTTTCATAATAATATCTTGCCCTGAACAACATATTAGTATGTGATCTCGTTTTTATTTTTTTATTGTCTTGAAATCTTTGTTCTAAATAAGTTATCCAACACCTAACATATTTTTTATATGCAAAATAAACATCATCGTCATCTCTATTAATGTAAGATTTTACTTTAGGAGAGTTCAATACATCAATCATTAAAAAAGGCCATTTTTCTATTTTAATACCCTCAATTGCATAGGCAGTAAACAAGGCTGATACAAGTCCTCCTAAAAATCCATAGGGGTGATTGTGTGTGATCATACTCGTTTTAATTGAAAAATCTATTAACATATCTCTATTTTTTTCTCCATTATATGCTAATCCTATTGCCAAATTTCTCATCGCACACCCATTTCCTCCAGTAAACACATCTAATTGTTCTGTGCTTCTGTCAGTATCCTCTGTCCATGTGGCTATGGCTTTTCCAGTTGCTTCTCCCATAAACCTATTTATCCCTTTTTTGTCTTCATCGTCTATAATTCTGTTATATGCATCTATCATATGTTCTTTTATTGTGACCATGCTATCCCTATCAAACTTGCCAGAGAATGACAGAAGTGATTTTGCAATAGCAATATGAAAAATAGTATCATCAGACACATTCCATCCTTCAAGATTTATTCCATTAATGCCACCCAAATCAATAAATTCAAATATTAGTTCCAATACAGTTTTTAAGTTTGTTGAATTTTTGAATAATTCCCAATCACCATTTTTAAAGCCAATGGTATCTCCTAGTGCGTGTAATACCATTGTCGCAATATATTTTGTTTCAATATCATTTTGCATTATAATCTATCTATCAAAAATAAAATAAAAACTCGAAAAAATCATTGTGGCATAATTAACCCAAAATATAGTAAATAATAAATCTTATTTCGTTTAATTGGGTTTTTAAATTATATACACAAAATAATATACATGTCATCAGGTGATAGAGATAATTTCGATGATTTATTCGAACAAATGAATTCTAAAAAAAAGGATTCAAAAAAAGCCACAAAAGCAGAAACAGATTCGGATGACGATAAGGAAAAAAGTTCCAGAAGAGAATTAAAGAAGTTCGGTATGGACTTTTATAAAATTCTTGGAGTTCCCAAAGATGCTTCCCAAATGGAAATTAAAAAACGCTATAGACATTTGATTATGAAAAACCATCCAGATAAACTAAAAGATATTCCATCAAAAAAATACAAAAAATTACAAGAAGAATATCAGTTAATACGTGTTGCAGGAGAAGTATTGGTGAATCCAGAAAAAAGAAAACAGTACGATCTAGAACAAAAAGTATTGAGAAGTGCAGATTTTGAATCACAAAAAAATAGTTTTGCAGAGTTCATGAAATTACAGGAATCAGAAATAACAGAAGAGAAGAAAAAGATGGCTCAAATTGATTTCGAAAAAGAAGTTATGGTTAAAAATAAAAAAATAGGCTTTGATCCATCTGCAGTTGCGGAAAAATTAACAAAGAGTGAAATTGAAAAAAGATTTAATGATCTGGAAGCACAAAGAAAAATGCAGGAAATTGAAACAACAAAAGCAAATCCATTTGAGGGAAGACAGTTTTCAAATGCTGAATTTAACAGATTATTCGAAAAAAGTAAAAGAAAAGAAGAAAAGAAGAGACAAAAGAAACAAGAAGCAGGAGAACTCGTTCCGTATGACACAGGATTTACTGCATTTAATGATGAGGGAAATTTTATGTCAATAAGCGGAGATTATGAAAATTTGTTTGCTGAAGAAGGCAATTTTGCATCAGGAATATATTCAAAGAACGATGAATTTTCTGGCAATTCTGAAAGTGGTTCTGAAGGATCATTCGAACCAGATGTAAGTTATTATGAAGGACATAATAAAAATAAAATAACAAAAGAGGAAATTGACAGAAAAATGAAAGAAAGAGAAGAAGAAGATGAAATATACAAAGCAATGAAAATTGAGGACTTTAAAGGAGTGTTTGATGACCAATTTGGAATAAGCAAAGATTTTGGCACATTGATTGGCAAAAATTCAGAGTTCCAAATAACATTTGATGACGAAGAAGACAAACGCTACGCAAAAGCATATAACAGAATGTTAAAATATGACAAAAAAAATAAACATTAATTACTAAAATATTTTTTTGCTGATGTATAACCTTCTAAGAAAAGCAAAGACTTATCTTCTTTTGATATGTCAAAATTGATTGCAATATAATCAGAATCAATTTTGATTGTTTGTTTTTCATAACCTTTAATTGAGGTTGTTATAACTCCTTCAAAAATGCATTGAATTAAATTTGTTAGATAATCTTCAATATTATGTATTTTTGAATTCTCAACCGATTTTGACTTTACATATATTCCCACAACACTGTCTAATGTATTTCCAAAAAGCTCTATTGGATAATTATCAATACATGCTCCATCAATAAACATTTTATCTTCATGTATTGTCGGTGAAAACAATATTGGTATTGATATTGACATTTTAATAGCCTTTATGACATTCATATCTGGTGTTGTTTCATGTGAAAAATAATAAACTTTTTTATCATTAATACACGAAGACGTCAATATGAGTTTTTTTAATGTTTTTTTGTAAAGTTCAATAAATGTAATATCTGGATCAATCTTTTTTTTTATAAACATGTTTCTTAATATAATATTTATATTTTTGCCATCATCTAAACCATATGACTTAAAAATATTATCAGACTCTTCAGACTTTATTTTTTTAAGATCAAAAACTGTAATAAATTCGAATAATTCATCTGGTGTATAACCAACAACCAATAATGCACATATTGTCGCACCAACTGAAGTTCCTGCAAAGGTGATAATGTTTTTTAGTATATTTTGTTCATCTAATACCTTCAATGCGCCTAACTGGGAAATTCCCTTGATGCCACCGCCACTTAAAACAAGAATGGACTTATTATTAACTTCTTTTTTTTTCTCTAATATGTTTGCCAGTTCATTATCTAGCATTTCATTAAGACTCATAAATACATGTAAAATAAAATTTAATAATTATAAACTCAATTTTCGCTTTAAAAATATAATAATTATATCAAGTTTTTTTATGAATGATAATGTGTTAAGTATTGAAAATCTATTTCCGTCATGTGGGGCTCGTAAATATGGAAATGGCAGAATAGATACAGATTTATTCAATGGAAAGACAAATGATGAATTAAATTTTGATTCAGATATATTGTTACAGAAAATAATAAATAAAAGAAAAAAGATAAGAGAATTACATGTAAAATATTTTAACATATGTTGTAAAAAAATTGAATCGGCTGATTCTGTTGGAATGACAGACATAATTTTCAAATTACCAAAAATGATTGAAGAAATAAATGACTTTGATTTTAAGGATTGTATTGAATACATATCTAAAAATTTAAAAAGACAAAAGCTAGACACATACATAATAAATAAAAGAACATTGTTTGTGTCATGGAAATATATTGAATTAAATAAATATGGGAACAAAGACGACTCATCTTCTGATTCTTCTTGAAGATCTAGAAATATTGGATCTTAACAGCAAATCTAAAATTATAATAATGAATATGCCTATTATAATTAAAATTATAATTTCCTTTACTTGTAATTTGCCAATTCGTCCAAATATACTCTTTTCTTCACTTTTTACTTTTGGTTTTAAATTATATATTTCTTCTGAACTACTTTTATCAAAATTTATATGATGCTTTTCTTTTTTATTTAACATGCTTATTAATTTTTTTTTACATCTAGCACAATGTTTGATATGATCAAATGTTGTTTCATCACTGTTTTCCGAATGTACATGTTCACTATGTAGACTTTTTATTAATTTATATAATTTATCATATTTTTTTGATTTTTTTTCACTTTTAGCATTATCTAAAAATGTATCTATGCTATTTAAATCAATTTTCATAGATTGAGACACATCTGATAAATCTGAAAAACTTGAATCTGATTTAGATCCGATTTGTTGTGACATATTGCTCCAGTCTCCTTGACTCGAATAATATCCAGAATCAGGCATCCCTTTTGCAACATATTGTTTATCCATCATTTGATTTATACCACTATTCCAAAGTCTAGCAATGTCCACTTTGTCTTGTTCAACGTCCTGAACCATTTTATTTTTATTATTAATCATACGTGCCATTTTATCAAGTTCATCATTAGAATTATTATATGCGTTTTTAATATCACAATATGAAGTCATATTAATTCACCTAGAAATTAGAAATATATTATTTTCTAATTATATATGAATTATTTGGAATATATAAAAAATAATAAGAATGTCTTGTCATTTGTCACAGTAATACTTTTTATATACGTTTCAAAAGCACAAGTAAAATTGCCGGAATATATATCAACCATATTCAAAAATGAAATTTTCCGAGTGTTAGTTTTATCAATTCTTCTTATAATTGGCTTTGGATATTCTCCACATCTTTCAGTATTTGTGTCAATTCTGTTTATTTTTATTATGGATAATCTCTCAGAAGAAAACAAAGAACATTATAATAGTGTTACTACAAATAATTGTGCATTAAGAGAAAATAATTATATTGCAGGACACATGATGGATAGATGTCCTGCATCAATGCCATTTAATGTATCTCGAACGTCTGTTGCATCATGCAAAGAATGTATAGATAATATTGATTGTGTATTGCTTACAAAAGGACAAAAAACAAAATGCAATACAAACAATATGTGCATGGCATAAAATATTATTGCTGAATATATATAGATGCGTAAAGATAATGAAGAATTCAGAAATTATTTTCAAATATGGTTATATGCTATTATTGTTTTAACCTTGATATTCCTAGGTCTTAATTTTTCGAATGACCCATATAATATTGAAAATATTGCAAAAATGCCTAACATCAGAAAATTTACCCCTGCATATCCGCCCCCACTTTTTAATTTTTATTAATATTGTTTGCGTATTAAAATATAAAATAGTTTCTTAGAAATATTTTATATTAGATGGCTAAATATGGGAGTGAGACCAATATGTATCCCGAAATGATGGCAGACACATCAAAACTTATTGACACAAATGAACGACAATATTTTCAAAAAGGACATACATATGGTAATCATAATGATGATTTAGATGATAATATTGACAAATATAGAACTATCAATCAGAATAATAACGATGATCACAAAAATGAAAATGTTGAAAAAAATGATTTTGACCATAGACCGACTGTTGAAAACAACCATAGTGCAAAAGATAATTCTGACAAGGTTCAATCAAAAAATGAGGAAGAAAATCTGACAAATGAAGAAAAAAAGTTGCGTAATTTAGCAATGTTAAGAAAATTAGGTGAGTTAAAACAAAATGGTGTTATATTATCACAAAATTACAATATTAATTCAGATTACAATAGTATGAAATATGAATATGAGTTGCATGTAGGCATTAAAACAAAAAGAAATACTGTACAATGGATGAGTAATATGATGTGCGCAATAGTTAAAGGAGTTGAATTGTTGAATGATAAACATAATCCTTTTGATTTAAAATTGTCAGGCTGGAGTGACAATGTTATCGCTACAAAATCAGATTATTATGATGTATTAGGCGAAATATATGAAGAATACACGGGAACAGGAAAAAAAATGAATCCCATATTAAAACTTTTTCTTATGTTAACCTCTAGTGTTGCAACAATTCAATTGCACAAAGGTATTATTAATAGTCTACCAGACAGAGAAAGTAAATTAGAAGAAGATGATGAATATATACAAAAGATGAGAGCAAAGGCATTACAGGAATCTAAAAATGAAAATAAATTTGAAGAAAAAATGAATGAAGAAGCAAATCAACAATTAAGAGATTTACAATATTTGAAAGAAAGAGAATTGGAAATTAAAAGAGCTGAGAGAGAATTAGAAGAGAATAACTCAAACTTCAATAAATTTAAATCTGGTTTAGAATTGAGTGACACAATTCGCGGTTCTGAAAGAAGAAGAACCTTAACAGAACAAAGGGAATATAATAGACAAGAAGAATTAGTGAGACAAGAGTTTGAAAGACAAAAAAGAGAAGAGTTATTGAGAGAAAAAAAGAAATTAGAACAGTTTGTCAGAAGTAGTTCAAAAGAATCTTCAGAAAAAAGTTCTGATACTTCATCAGTGATGACAACAAAATCATCAAAATCAAAAATTTCTGTAAATAGAGATTTAATGAATGTTCTCGATAATGAAATGAAATCTCCTAAAAAAGCACCTAAAAGAGTTGTAAAAAAGGCAAAAAATGAATTTGACAGTATAACTATTGGATCAACAAAAAATAAAAATAAAAATGGAAAGGGCTATATATCAATTTCTAAAAATGACTAATGTTTATTAAATATTGATGTATTTAATAAAAAATTGAAAAATAAAACAAAAGTTTAAGGAGATAATACTACTAATCAATAATGAAAGAAAAATCAAGTGATATGCCAAAAAGAAGAGGAAGACCAAAGAAATCAAGTGATAAATATAATTATTCATCAGATTCTGGAAATGAGGATGAAGGTATCATTTTACAGTTGCCATGTGGCAATGACTCTGACAAAAACCATTTCACAATGGATGAAACTGATTCAGAAGTAAATGACATTCAAGTAAATCTGTTGGATGAATTACAAAAAAGAGATCAGTTGATTGCAGAAATGAGAAGAAAAATAGAGTTATATGAAAATGATAAAAGAGACAATGTGATATCTGTCACGAAGGATTTAAAAACAACTGTAATTGATTTAAAATGTGTAAATATTCACAATAAGAAACCAGTTGTTGTTGACAAGACCGATATTTGTTGTTGGTGGTGTACAGAACATTTTAATACTTTGCCTGTGTTCCTTCCTGACAGATATTCAAATGGTACATATTATGTATTCGGTGTGTTTTGTAGTTTTAGTTGTGCAAAAGCATATAATATGAGAAGCATGGGTGATTATAAAGTAGATACCAGAAATGCATTATTACAAAAGATGTATATGAAAATATTTAACAATACTAAAGAAATTATTTGTGCCCCCTGTAGAGAATTACATCAAAAATTCGGTGGTCCTATATCTGCAAAAGAATTTACAGATCCAAGTTATATTATGAAGAAAGACAGGAAAATGGATTTGCCTCCAATTGTACCTTTATTATCAGTTCTTGAAGAATCAACTAAAGATACAAAAATAAAAAAAAATAATATAATATGTGTAAATTCAGAAACTGGCCATAAAATTACAAATAGTTCTAACAAATCGACTAAATCAGAAGAAAAACCAAAAACAATTAAAAAAGCAGTAAAAAAAGTTACTAAAGATGTCAAAAAAAAATCTGCAGATTAAGTTTTTCTTTTACTAATTTTAATTTTTACTTCTCCTGTTTCTTTTTCTTCATCAACAGGTTTGGCTGCTTTTTTCTTTGGCTTTTTCTTTTTTGTATTTGCCTCAATGACGTCTTCAGGAATTTCCTCTAATTTTTTAACATATGTTTCAGGAATAACATCAAACATGTCATGAAATCCTTGTAAAAATGCATCGCACATATCATCTTGCTTCTTATATTCATCGAGTGTCTGTTGATCTTTTTTATTTATCAATGCTTTGCAATAAAGCTGACCTAAACCTTTTGTTACTGCATATTCATGTCTTTTGTTTTCTGTATTTTTTAATTGTTTCGATGTTACATTTTTATTTATGCTTAATTTATTTGTAGGTGATACAAATCTCACATTTGTGTCATATTTGTCTTTATCATCTATCTTGCATCTCATTATAAAATATGCATACAATAATGATGAAATTGTTTTCATTGTTGGATTTAAAAGTGATGGTTGATTTTCAATTAATACAGTATTTACTGTTCTGAATTCCTTTATTTTGTCTAATTCACTGTATAACTTTACAGACAGTGTTTGAATTGGCTGTTTTGTACAATTTTGAGATACAAGTTTTTTACATTTGTATTTGTTGACACACTGTTTTGCAAATTTTTCATGTTTTGTACACCATCCTTTCTCTAATTTTTCTATACTTACATCTGACTTTTCCTTACATTTTTCACATTTATATTTTGTTGACTTTGATAATACAGGAATATATTTATCCTTGTGTGCTTTACATGTTGTTATTTCTTTTTCAAAGTCAAATGATTTATATCTTGCAATTTTGCCACATTGATTACCATTTTTTAATGTGAATTTACAAAGATCTCTATCATCAACAAGATTAATTATTCCCCATTTTAATATGCTGAACTTTTCTTCTTTTTTTTCTAGAAGACAATATGCTAAATTTTTAATACCTACATCCCATGACAAAATTTTCATATACATAACAACAAACTAATTATTTTTACTCTTTATCGCATTCGTCTATTATATTCTTAATGTCTTCAGTTGACATATCAGAGTCATTATTTGTATTTTCTGTTTCTGTTGCAATTAATGTAACAGCTTTTTTGTATTTTCTGCGATTCTGTTCTTTTATAAATTTTTCATATTCTACCTCTGTCAATTCGTCGATTTTTTTATTTAGCCTTTTTAATTTTTTATATGCTTCTTTGTTATCTGACTTTAATTTTCCATCTCGTATATCCCTTTCAATTTCATCTAAAGTTTGTCTAGTATTGCTATCCATATTTATGTCTTAATTTTAAATTTAGATATTTTTCTTTATATTTAAGGTATTTCTTATAGTAATTAATAGAACCACCAGTCATTGAAGTAGCAGCACCATCTATTATTTCGGTTATTTTTTTGTTTTCAATTCCTACATAGAAATACTTTTTATAACTGTCGTTATTGCCAGCATTAAATCCAAATATCTCTTCTGCATTTATATCACACACAAGATTATCTAATTCTTTTTTGTCTTTTGCTAGTATTTTTGCCAACATAATTAACAAAGAATTTATCCCATGGAAACCTGTCACATTCTTTGCTTGTTTTTTAGCATCTTCTAGATTGAAGATTTCAGTTTCGTTATTTATGATAAATTTGTACGATTGAAAATATGCATCTTTATATTTTTCGACAGATGCTAAATATAATTTTCCATTATGAATTTGATCATGTTGTGATGAAAATTTTATTTGGTGGACAATATCTTGATTTACAACAATGTTGTATATTCTTTCACTGAATGGTATAAATTCTTCACATTGAACAAAATTTGCGGGACAATCATATGACACTTCTGATATAACTGAAAATAACCATCCGACAGACGTAAGAATTGTTGATCTCCATGTTGTTTTATTTAATTTTATTTCATTTGTTATTATTTCACCTAAATTAATTTGTGAAAACAATATATTTGTCCCGACTGGATCAAATGCATAACCTGTATTATTACTCATGCCGGACAGAAATTGTGTCAATCCTCCCGCAAGTGAATGTCCACATATTATTAAATCATTATCGATATTATAACCCAATACACTTATTATTGATTTACAATATGTTAAGACATTTGTAGAATATGCTATTGTTGTTTCCAGATAGTTCTTGCTGATATAATTATGTAATATTTCAACAACTGTTGAATATGCAGGCAAATTAGTAATTGTCTGAATTGTTACACCTGTGACTGTAGATAGTATTCCACTCAGTATACCAGAAATTATATTATATATATTCTTTTTGAATTCTTCATAATCCGGAGTACTACTAACAAGAGCTTCAATCAAATTTGAAATAGCGATTCTTGCAGACGTTTGGTTTGCCAATGCAGAATTTAATAATGTTATAAATGTGTTCTCTGTTGTACCCACTGAAGTCGATATCAATTTATTAAATTCCGGTATTACATTTATTAAACTATTTATTATATTGATAATGATATTGGTACCATATAAAATTAATTTATCTTGTTTTTCTTTTTTTTCTTTATCGTCTTTTATTGGTTTTATGGCAATATCATAATATTTTCTCATTGCTAAAAGGGCAAATTGTGTATTAATTCCCCAATTTGCAAGAGACGCGTTCCCTCCAAAATCAGTACCTCTTATTGCAAGAAAAAATTTACTTGTATTCATATCATAAATAAGATAATATCTTACTCTATGCATATTTTCTTCTTCTTTTGTTGGCAATATAAAATTATTTGGTTCATTTTTTGATTCATCGAAAGTTGTATCTTTAAATCTATTATTAAAATCATTAATTATATTTGTTGGATCTAGTGGTTTTTGTACATCTATGTCGTCCCATTTGTACAAAATGACAGTATGTTTTTTATCTGCGTGGGCTTCTTTTGTAAAAAAATAATTTCTGTCACTTCGTTCTGCAGCAAAATTTGAAAGATTTCTTTTTTTCTTTAATTTTTTGTCATTGTGTATGTCTTTTTTTCTATCGCGTCTGTCGGTTATTGAAGCAGGTGCATAAAAATTAATAATATTATCACCAATATTTATTGAAACAGGATTTTTTGACTTCTCTATTTCTGATTTTTCTATTTCTGATTTTTCTTCGTCTGTCTCATTAATTTTGCTATTTGATTCATCAACATAATCTAAATATCCAGATGTATAAAAATTTATTTGAATGTTTTCTATTCTATCTTCCATTCTCCATAATTTTCCATCTATGATTTTAATTTGTTTTGTTATTGATTTATTTGCTGTTTTTTTTAATCTTTTTAATTGATTATCACTGACACCAGTAAAATATCTAGGTTCTAAATCTAAATAGGCAAGTCTTGCACATAAACAACTAATTAAAATGTTTTTTTTCTCTTCTTGTGAATCTTTAATTAGATTATCTATTGACTGATAATTTGCATTTAAATTTCCTCCTGCTTGCGCTGCTGCTGTTGATATTATTCGATCAGAAATACTGGGTTGTATATTTTGTATTTGTTTCACATCTAACTTTTGTATCTGATCAGTAGATCTTATATATTTTTGTTTTAATACCTTTTTTAAATCATTTTTGATTTTATCATTGTTTATATTGCCACATCCATATAAATTGTATGTGTCTAAATCCTTTACAATATCACCATAAAGATCACTAATATTTGTGTATTGTTTTTCAATATAATTACCTTTTGACGTAGCAACAGATTTTTTTATACTAATATAATAAACTTTATATTCATCTCCTTTTACCAATTCCAAAAGTGCGTAGGATGATACATCACTCATATTATAGAAGAAGAATTAAAAATTGAAAAGTAAAATGATTACATTATAACATTATTATAATAAATAATTATATGAATTGTAGAGATCAGTTAAGGGAAAAGGTTACAAAAGAATTAGAATTAAATAAATTACCAGACGACGTTAGTATTTCCACTATGACATTTGTGTGTGATATTGATATTATATTTAATTGTGAAAATATTGCTAAATACATGCCATTAAATATTTTGGGTGTGGTGAATATATCTTATGGTAGACATGGTGATAATATGACAAACAGAAGCATTATTACGAAAAAAAAGACAAAGAAAGAAAAAAAGAAAAAGAAAATATTTTACAATCAAGTATCATTGGCTGTCATGGTTCCAAGTAAGGACAAGAAGCCTGTAAATATGAAATTATTCACAAATGGGTCAATTCAAATGACTGGTTGCAAAACAATTGACAATGCAATAGATACATTAATAACAATGTTTGAAGAATTAAAAAAAGTAAAAGCTGTTATAAATTATGATAAAAAAGAAATTGAAGAAAAACCATTTGTGTCTGATGTCACAAAATTAAAATTGTCAAACATAAAGAATTTAAGTATTGCAATGATTAACTCAAATTTTGTAGTCCCATTTAAGATTAACAGAGACAATTTATACAGACAATTATTCGTTGATAAATATAATTGCACATATGATCCAGAAGTTCATGCATGTGTAAATATCAAACATGAGCAACCAGATAAAAAAGTTTCTATTTTTGTTTTTGAAAGAGGATCTGTAATTGTCACAGGAGCAAAAACATGTACTCATGTCGCAAATGCATATAATTTTATTAATGAATACCTTTTGCGAAATATTGAATTGATCAAGAAGAGAGATACAACAGACCAAACCATTGTAAAGTATTTAGAAAAAATTAAGACATATTAAAATAAAAAATTGAAAAATAATCAGCATATGTTACATTAATATATTTATTTATGCAAAAATGGAATCTATTAAAAAATATGCATGTAATGACAGAAGTCCAACAATGACAAAATTAAAACAAGTATATTATCCCTTTACACATTACAACAAATTTATGGTAAAAGAGTCAAGTGATATCCAGTATGGCAATTTTGCAAAATATAGATGGTATAATGACTTTACTCATAAAAAATGTATACAAAGATTTGTATACACATTTGATCCAGCAAAATATCATATGGTTGAAAAAATAAGACTAAAGTATAAAACAAATAATACTGCAAAAGGATGGAACGTCAAACTGATAATAAATGGGGTTGACAGATTGTCTATTTCAAAAAACATTTATGAAATATTTATCGATCAACAAAAAGAATATGAATATATTGATGTATCAAAAGCACTATTTAACACAGATTTACCATTTCCAATTTGTACTGGTAATAGAATTGAACTTGAATTTGCAGTTGATGAAGAAAATATTGTAAATGGAAACTCCAGTATCGTGTGTATAGAATTTAATGGAGTTCTTTTGACAGAAGATGAATATAAAAAATATTTAGGTACTTGTTGCGAATTTCCGGTATTTACATATTATACTCAAAAATTTCATACATTCGATTCAAAAGTAAAGATCAATAAAAATATACCTATTACAGAAATTTATGTATTTTTGGATAACCCTGATGGAAAAGTATCACTGGAACACATTGATTTAATACACAAAGAAAAAGGGATTTATTCAAATAACTGTGTTGATAAAGATGATATGTGTAGTGTTTGGTATCCCTATGATTGGCATATTAAATTTATCACTAGTCAAGCATATGGTGAGATTTTTTTACAACAGTTTAACATGTTGCAAATTGGCAAAGATGCATTCAGATTAATGTATTCATTAAATAATGATATTAAATCACTTGCAGATTTACCAACATGTCCATTAACAAAATTAAAAGAAGAGGAATATGCAGAAGGCTATTGGTTTAGAAAATTTACAGACAGAGTTTTGGCATATGATTATGATAGGGCAAATGATGTTTTATTTCCTTATCCAAAACAAGAGGTTGAGCCAGACAATGAGTTTATAGCTAAATTAGAAAAGCTTATTCAAAATAATGTGTTTACAAAAACTTCATATCATGGTGCTGCTGAAGATAGACTTGGCAATGAAAATATGGGTTGCGACGAATATTCTTTTGTGAGTGAGGGTGATCTATACATATTTCCAGAAGGTTATTTAGTATATCTGAAAAAGTATAACGTACATCCATCAAAGAAATTTCGATCTATCATTATGGAAATGTAAATGAAAAAATTGAGAAAAATGCTTTTCGCATTTTCAGTCTTTTTAATTATTTGATATATTGTTATAATCCATATATCAAATAATTAAAAATTGAAAAATATTATGTATGTATTCTTTATTTATATAAAGAATTATATTGTCAAAATGGCTTTCAAAGTGATTGGCGACATCACAATGCGTGATGGAATCCAAGGGTTAAACAAAATATTGTCATTACAACAGAAAATAAGTATAATCAACAGATTGTCACATTGTAATTATAATTATATTGAAGTTGGAAGTATTGTAGGTAAAAAGGTTGCAACAATGGCGGATAGTGCAGAAGTATACAAACAAATTCATAAAAACAACAATGTCCGATATGGTTTACTTGCGATTGGCGAAAAGAACATTATGAAGACGATTGAAATAAAGCCAAATACATTGGCATTAGTCACATCTGTTTCATCCGCCTTTAGCCACAAAAATATGGGTGTGTCAATGGAAGAATCATTGGTTCAAACAAATAAATTTGTTGGTATCGCAAAAAACAGTGGAATTGAAAATGTACGTGTCTATTTATCATGTTGTTCTATTTGTCCAATTAGTAGATATGACATGAGTAAAGATGTTGGAAAGTTTGTGAAGCATCTGAGTGAAAAATATATTGATGAATTAATGATCTCTGACACATCTGGAACAATGACAAGAAAAATGTTAAATGAAATTATGGTTGGATTGCATGCAGATGCACTATTTCCAAGAAATAAGATTGGTCTCCATTTGCATGAAGGTGTTGAAACAAGAAAAGTATTAGAATTAGCAACAAAATATAACATTAAAATAATCGACACAAGTTTCGCAAAATTAGGCGGATGTGTTGTAATTGAGAATGCGCATAATAATTTACATATTAACAGAATTAGAGAATATGGCAATAATCTTAATATGAAACTCATTGACAGATGTGACAAGGAATTGACAAAATATTTATTTAATAAAAATTGATAATTCAAATTTTTGGGTATTAAACATAGAATATTTATATCACCAATGCCACGAAAGAAAAGCAATAAAACAACACAAGTGAAGAGTGTAAAAGAGGAATTTATATTTACAATAAAAAATACAAAATGTTATTGCGGGGGTGAAAGTGATAATGATTGTATTATGCATTTATGTAGAAAATGTTGTTCTGCTTTTCAATGTGTAGAACATTTCACTGTAAGGAACCTTTTTGATGCAGATGAAAGTTATGAATTATGTCACATATGCGGATGCATAGATAAAAGAGGGACATTAGGGAAATATCGTATTAAAAATGGTAATGTTATAAGATATTGTGGAAGTTGTTATACCGAAGATAAAGAAATATTGAATTATATTATTGAACAATCTGTTGATAAAAAAGACTATGAAAAGCTAAAAATAAAATATGTTGAAGATGAAGAAGCTAAAAAAATAAAAAATAAAAATATAAAAATAGACGAATTAATTAATAAAATAAAGGATATACAATTAGAAGTAAGAAGGATTGATTGTAAAATATATGATTTGGAAAATCCACTTGAGAAACCAAAGGGAAAAAAAATGAAAATAAAAATTAAAAAGTTAATTAAAGAATTAAATAAACAAAAAGAAGAATTAAATAAACAAAAACAAGAAATAGAATGTGATCTTGAAATAAAAAACCTTGTGAAATATGATATTGTTAAGGAAAATAAAAAAAATAAAAAAAAGTCAAGTCTAAAAGCTTTCGACGAAAGGGCTTATCGAATAAAAGAATACATTAAAAAAAATTATAAAAATAATGTGTTAACAGTTAACATTATTGATGATATTTTAAAAAAATTTAATGGGTTTTATCTTTATGACGGACTATATGTATGCGGTAATAAATGTGAATGTGCAGTGTGTGGAAATTTTTGTGTTAAGGACGAATGGAGTCATTGTGATAAATGTTCATTTATAACATGCAAAAAATGTGAGTTTATGTCATTAATGGGATGTATGAGTGTTATACCAAATTTTATTTGCTCGCATGCGCGTGAAAATAGTGTTGAATGTAAAAATTGCAGAAATGAATTTATAGAGAAAATATCTGATAAATATAAAGATATAATGTTAACTAATGATGATATTATAAAAGAAAAAATTACAAAGTTCGGATTTGAAGGTTTTAATGAGTTTCATAGGGAAAAAGGATATTCGTTAAAATACATATGTCCCGAATGCGACATAATTTATAAGTTGTCTGATGAACCTTTATACTTTTGTTATGATTGTCTGAAATGTATTTGTGACAATTGTGTAGATAGTAAATATAATTGCGGAATAGAAGATTGTCAAGAATGTAAAGATAAAATTTGTGAAGATGCACATGGACATCATTATTGTAATGAATGTTCAAATAATTATTATGATGTAAATGAGGAATGGGAATCCGACTTTGAAGATGATTCGTCATCCGAAGAAGAAAAGACAAGGATCATTAGACCATCAAGCCCATGTGAACTTGCTTCTACTGATGCAGAAAAATGTTGTGTATGTTATGAAAATAAGAAAACACGAGTTTGTGTGCCATGTGGTCATCAATGTTTATGTGCTGAGTGTGCAACAAAAGTCCAAGATAAGTGTCCAATATGTAATATTGAAACAACTAATATTGTTAAGGTGTTTATTTAACTATTTAATGATTTTATCATAAAAATTATTAAATAAAAATTGAAATCAATAATCTTTATTATATAAAATAGAAATTGTGTATACCCATCATATGTCATCTAGAAAGACCAAAGTGAAAAAGCTAAAGATCAAAAAAGAAGAATCAGATAAAGAGTCTGAAAGTGAATCAGATAAAGAGTTTGAAATTGAATCAGATAAAGAGTTTGAAATTGAATCAGATAAAGAGTCTGAAATTGAATCAGATAAAGAGTCTGAAATTGACTCGGAACAGGAATCAGATGAAGAATCAGAACAGGAAGATAAGCCTAAAATAAAATGTGCCGCTGGCAACTGTAGAAATTATCAAAAACATGGAAAGTACTGTGAAAAACACAAAAAGAAGTATTATGAAGAAGAAGCCCAACGATTAGGAAAAAAGATATGTAATTATAGAGCTTGCATAAATATGTTCGAAAAAGATTTTAAATTCAAAAGATGTGGTGATTGTAGACATAAACTTGGTAAAAATAAAGATAGAATACATTGTGTTGTAAAAAAATGCAGACATTACAGACGAAACAATGATAAATATTGTAACAAACATCAAACACGGAAATGGGCAGATAGAGTAAAGGCATCCGGCAGAAAACCATGTACCGAATATACAAGAGGCTGTAGAGTAATATTGACAAAAGATTCAAAAAATACAAAATGTCTTGCATGTAGAAAGAAAGCAAATGAGGCAGCACAAAAAAGGAAAAATAAGAAAAAAAGAATTAAAGTGCCAAAGGGCAAACAAAGATGTACTAAATGCACAAAGATTTATGACAAGAATATTTTTGTTGGAGACAAAGGAAAACCCGTAAAGAGATGTATTGGATGCAGGGAAACGGGCAAACGTGCAGATGCAAAACGACCTGATAGACATACAATTTCCTATGCAAAAACAATGGCCAATCCTGAGGCAAGAGAAAAATACATGGAAAGAAAATCGAAATGGAGAAAGAATAATCCAGAAAAGACTGCATTTTATTCACTCGCATCGAGGGCAAGAAGAATAAATAGATTGGGTATTGTTGAATACTTAAAAAGAGAAAATGAAAATGCCAAAAAATGGAGAGCAAATAATCCAGAAAAAGCAAAAGAAAATTCAAAAAAACAACTCATGTCGCCGAATGATTTGTATGCAGATTATAAATATGAGGCAAATCTTAGAAATTTAGAATGGAATATCAAGTTTGAATTATTTGAAAAACTATCAAATCTTCCATGTGCATACTGTAATGAATTTAATGAGAAGGGTATTAATGGAATAGATAGAATAGATTCTAATTTTGGATATGTAGATGAAAATATATTGCCCTGTTGTACAATATGTAATATGATGAAAAATGATACAAACTATAATACTTTCATAAAAAGAGTATTTTATATTGTCGAAAGAGTCTTTAATGTTAAAAATAAAAAATTTGAATCATGTATTAATCTATTTTATGATTCATCAAATGCCAGTTATAAAAGTTACGCAACCCGTGCAAATAAAAAACATATTTCGTTTGAGTTAACCAATGAAGAATTTAATGAAATTACATCTATGGATTGTTATTTATGTGGCAAACAGGAAACAAAACATCACTCTAATGGAATTGATAGAATAGACAATACAAAGGGCTATGAATTGCATAATTGTGCCCCATGTTGTTACAACTGTAATTTTATGAAAAGAGATTATGATTTAGAATTATTTTTAGAAAAATTACACAAGATATATTTTAATTTTAACTTTATTGATTATGAATGTTTTGAAGCCATCGAAGAATTTCTGTCAATTGAACATTACAAATGTGACAATAAATCAAAGAGAATAAATAAAAATATCAGATTTGAAAATAATGAATCGACAAATTTGAATAAAATATATTTTGACAATATATTGGCAAAAATTGACTATACTGTTAGAATCGGAAAGCAAGAAGAAATATATTATTATTCGGATAAATTACATATTAATGGTTTCCTAAAAAAAAGAGGAGAAAAGAAAACAAAAAAAGAAATTGAGAAAGAAAGACATAAAAACAAACAAATGCAACATCAAAGTTTAATAGAATGGTACAATGAATATAATATAACAATAAGGAGTCTTGAACTAGGATTAAAAAGAGCAAAAGTTGATGGCAATCAAGAAAAAATTAAAGAATTGACTGAAAAGCTTAAGCAAATAAATGAATCAGATTAGATTTCTTTATTTATAAAATAAATGTAACAAACATACTAAAATAATTAAAAAAGTGCATATGAATCGCATCAATCACGAAGAATACGCAAGACCCGCCATTCCGCTCATAACTCTTAAAACGTTGTAGGAGAAAGCAAATGTATAGAATTTAGTGTCTGTTGTGAAGTCTAGTTTGATTGTTCTGTTAGTACGTTTGCCATCCATAAACTTCAAGTTAAGGATAGTTTTGTCAATTCTTGACAAGTTTGCAGATCCGCTTGGTTGATGTTGTTCTGGAAGCAAGCCAAAGCAATATACGTTAATACCATCGGCTGGTGTATGGGTGTGTTTTCTTGCTTGCAAGAAGTTAAAGTATTTATCTTTTTGTGTTGCGAAACGGTCATGTCCGTTCAATGAGATATTTCCTTCAGCAACTGGGTTGCCTCTTCCATCTAATCTTAGACCATAGTTGTTTGGTTGAATAACAACAACATCCCATTTGCTCTTTGCGGATGATGATGCGATTTTGTGTGCTCTTGAATCAGTGAAATCTTCTACTGGGACTGAAACATCATTCAAGTTCAAGTTGTGGGAGACAACTGTGATGTCATCATAATCCAAATAATACACTGTTGATCCTGTACTGACATCTCTATCGACCCCCGAAAGCTTAAAGCTTGTTGCAATATTTGATCCTACTACTTCTACTGTTAAATCGACATTAATTTCAACTAAACCAAGGGATAAATCAGTTCCGTTCTTTGATAATGGTGTTGTGTTGATCCAAATATTTTGTGTTCTGTTGTCACGATCACCTGAGTTGATAGTTGCTGAACCATTATTTGTAACTGTGAAATTCCAAACTGTGCCATTGGCGTCAACCATTGATGCTAATCCAGTTGTGTCTTGAGCGATGTCACTATCAAAATATACTTGTTCCCATGTTGCCCCTGTATTTGTTGGTTCTGTGTGACTCACTACAATCATACCATTTGCTAAGTTTCTTGCTGCATAGTTCAATGCATCATTCCATGAATTTACATCATCTTGTTCAGTGTAGCATAAGAATCTTCCTCTTGATCCAGATCCGGATGTTCTGTTTCCCTCGCCATTGAAAGCGCCAACTTTTGTTGCCCACACTAATTCTTTTGTTGGGTGGTTAAAGTTCAATTCAAATCTTTGAGTAAAAGATGAACTTGAAGATGAGTTCAATGCATCACCATTTTCACCAGATGGGGCTTGAACTTGTTCAATAAGGTATTCGTGTCCGACTTGTGCGAATCTTCTTCTTTCTTCAGAGTCCAAATAGAAATAATCAACTTGGAGTGCTGCATCAGAGAATGTGAATCCAGAGAGGTTTGGTGCATTTGCTCCTGACCACATGACTAACTTGTTAATATCTTCGAATTCAACGTATACTCTTACTTGATGGTATTGCAATGCAATCAATGGTAAGGATAGACCAGTGTTTCTGTTGAACCAGAATTGCAATGGAACGTAAATTTGAGTTGCTGGCAAAACAACTTCATTTGCATCACTTGATGTTGGTCCTGTCAAGGTTGTCAATTCTGCTGTGTCTCCAATCAATTCTCTGTAACCTCTTTCTTGGTTAACATCGTGGGTCAATTCATACCAAATATCAAGCCATACACCGTAATGTTTATCAATATCAGATCCACCGATTTGAACTTTAACAGATTTGACCATAGCATGTCCAAATCTTCTGACGTATGCTACTTTAGTATTTGCAACTGGATCTGCGCTGTATGTGCATCTTGATCCAAGGAAATCTGGTAATCCAACTCTCAATGTGCAAGGACCTGCGCAATCGCCATTTCTGAGAATTTCGATATTGTGTGTGCCCCCTGGTCTTGCTGAATCAATTGAGTGTTCAATAGTTTCAATTGCGAAGTTTGTATGTCTTCTGTAGACTACTTTCATATATGTGATTTGTGGGTTTCCTGTCAAATAGACATCTTGTGCTCCGTATGCGACTAACTGTAATAAACCGCCTCCCATAGTGCTATATATTAGCAAAAAGAAAAAATATATTTTTTTGATTTATCATAGTTAAAACTATACTTAAATAGCATTTTTATGGGTGAAAAAAATATGTTTTATAATTACTTTTGAATAATAAAAAGTAATATACTGTTGTAACTCGTTTTTTTTGAAATATTTCGAAAACATTTTATAAGAAAAATTTTAATACTTAAAAACCCCTTTATAATAGTAGTTATACATATGATGGCGTCGTTCAAGCACAAACCAAGCAAAATTAAGTACAGACAGGACTACAAAACTCTTGATGATATACACAAAGACATTGTTACAAAATTTGATATACAGTCAAAAGAACTTCCAAAAATCAAGAAAGAATTGAGATCTTTGGAAGATGAGTTAAAAAACACAAATAAAAATAATAATAAAAAAAGACAAGAATTAAAAAATAAGATATCTGTATTAAAAAAAAAGATAGATAATACAACAAATAGATATGATGAATTAGAATATTTTGATAAGACATATGACATTCTAACAACATATTATAATTTTGAGGTTGAGACAGGAAATCAAAGTGAATTTATTGAAGTAAATAGTGAAAGTGATGAAGATGTCGTCAACAAAGAGCCAGAACCAATAAGTGAAATAGATCAAAGGTTGATTAAATTAAATGAAATGTCAAATAAAAACATGAAAATAAAAAAACCAGTTAAAAAAAGAATTTATAACACTGAAGACATTCCTAAAAAATCCATATTAAGTTTTTTGACTTGTGATGATGTACAAGACCAATATGAAACTGTGACACAAAGTAAAGCATCTTTAAAAGAACAATATATGACATTGATGGATCCGCTATACAATTCAAATAAAAAAAATTCTGGATTAAAATATTGTAGTAGTTGTAAAAATTCTGACAACAATCCTTTAGAAAAGGTATTTGTTGCCAATGATGGGCTATATGCCTGTCCAAAATGTGGAGAAAGTGAACATATAATTTTAGACTGTGATGGCGGAACACATAAGGATAATAATGCAGAAAAGCCAAAATATCCATATAAAAAAATAAATCATCTGATTGAAAAATTAAACCAATATCAATCAAAAGAAACAACGGACATTCCTGAAAGTGTATATAAAATAATAGATCATGAATTAAGAAAACAGGTCATATCAATGGATGATGTGACACCAAAATCAATAAAAGAAATTTTAAGGAAACATCGATTGAATGCTTTTTATGAACATAGTCAATATATATTTAGTAAAGTAACAAAAACACCGGCGCCAATTTTGACAAGGGAGATAGAAGAAAAAATTAAAAAAATGTTTAAGGAAGTTCAGACTCCATTTTTATTATATAAACCCCCTGATAGAGCGAATTTTCTTAATTATGCATACGTGTTGCATAAATTCTTTTTAATATTGAAAATGCCTAATCATGCGAAGTATTTTCCATTATTAAAAAGCAAAGAAAAATTGAGAAATCAGGATGTTGTATGGAAGAAGATATGTAAATACAATGGATGGGAATATCATCCATCTCCATAGTGTAATAATTAAAATATATAAGAATATAATTTAATTGTTCTGTTATAGAATGGGTGGTGGATTGTTACGTTTAGTTGAATTTGATGCAGCTGATATTTATATAGCAGATAGAAGAACATTTTCCGAATTTTTAGACGAATATAAAATTCCAGATGAAAATATTAAAAAATTGTTGAATGATCTCCATGCTGAAGTAAAAGCGAATTTTGATAATAAAGTAAAAGAAAAAAATAGTTTTATGCATTATAAACTTTTGATAGAAAAACTATTGGATTTCATTGACAAGCCAGAATATAAGAAAAATTATAAATATTATTCTCCAGACTTAGCACAAAAAAGTGAAGAATTATGGCAATTAATTAAACCAACAAAACCATTTTTTGTTACTTGTTCTAATGGAATAAAACTTGCATCATGCGAAAGACAAAATGAATGTTTAACTGGAACACCTACGCTTACATTTTGGAAAATTCCAAATAAAACAATATGTTGGTCAGCGCCGTCAATAGTACAGACATTTGATAATGAAAATACAGAAGAACCACAGACAAAACGACAAAAAACTGAACAGGTTTAAAGATATAATTTATTTAGAATAATATATGACAATTAAATTGTTTCCAGTAGAATCTAAACCTTTAACTCTTCTACCAACTAATATTGGTATTATGAAAGTAAAATATATTAGAGACATCTATTTTATATTGCCAGAAAATAATGAAAAGATAAGAGAACCGCAAAATAAAAAACAAAAACTTTGTTAGAATTTATATATAAATATTTTATATATGAATTACAGTTTTGAAACAGATGAATTATTAAGAAGATTTGTCAGACTATCTATTATATTTTTTGTCACAGTGTTAATATTAAAGCAATATTTGAAAACCGACGATCATGTTGCAATAATTGGATCTTTGATGAATGGTGTGTTATTTATGATTGTTGATACATATTATCCCAGAATTAAATATCAAACATAAATGCGCTTAAATAAATGAAGAATTATATAGTTTAGGGATATATGAGTGAAACACCGTATACTGAAGTTGTATTTGAAAATCAAGACACTACAAATGTTGAAAAAGAAGATTTAAAAAAATACACAAAAATAGATAATTTAGATGAAGATCCAATTATTCATAATCTAAGATGGGTATGTATATCATTTTTATCCCCAGAAGGCGTTTATAATTGTAATGTAAGGGCTGTCAAAGTCAGAGGTTGTTTTGCAACAAAAGAAGAGGCGGACAAGTGTGCACATGAATTACAGAAGATAGATAAATATTTCCACATTTTTGTTGGCGAAGTTGGAAAATGGTTATTATTTGATCCAAATCCAGATACAGTAGAAGAACAGCATTATGCAAATGAAACACAACAACAAATTATGCAAAATGCTAGAAAAGAACAGATGAATCAATTGAACATTTTAGCAGGAAAGAAAAAGGAACAATTCAAAAAAGAATCACACAACCATCAAAATAGAATAAAAGAAACTAAAAAAATAGCAAAAGAAACAAAAAACAATCCTGTACAAGAAAAAGAAGATAAGCCTGAAAAAGTACAAAAGAAATCACATTTGCCAAATGCAACAAGAGAAAGATTGAGAAAGAAAATAGAAGCCAAAAATAGAGAAAAAGCACTCGCTCAAGTTGACGAAGAAGAAAAGAAATCTAAATTTGAATTAGCAAAGAAGGAAGAAAATAGAATTGAGAAAGAAGAAAATGACTTATATAAAAAATTAGACAAAGTGTCAGAATTGGATGAAAATGTAAACAAATTGAATTTATTGCTAGAAAAAGCAAAATTAGCAAAACAAGCAAAAAATGAATAATTGTCAAATTTATATTATTAATATATAATGAATAATTACATATTAATAATTTTAATAATGGGAGTATTTTTAGTTGGATTGAATATTTTGTATTCAATGCGTGATTGTCCACAACCACAAATAATATATCGCTACATACCAAAAACACTAGAGGAAGAAGAAAATAATCCGACATATCCATCAGAAATATTCAAAACGATGTTCAGTCAACCTTCACCGTGGATTGGCGGTGTCAATGATTTAGATACAAGAAGATCTGATCAAATAAATAAGTATTTTATAAGTCAAGCTTAATTGTAATGTGAAGAATTATAATTTCTTCTGTCATTATTTACACTGTAATTTCTTTGGTTATTTTTGTTATCTATATTTTGTTTGTCAACATGAATTACTGACTTATTTCTTTTTTTATCAGCACAATAATTTGTAAAATTAAATGTGTTATTTTTCTTTTTCCACATTGGATCATAATTGCGTTTATGAAATTCTCTAAATTGGGAACAACCCATTTCTATTTTTTGAGAGCTTAGGTCTGGTGCTTTATACCAAAAAATTTTGTCGAGTGCAGAATTTCTCACACCTCTATTAACTATTACCATTGCGCCAAAATCAGATGTTAATTCTGCAAATACCTGTCGAAATGAATCAAAATTTGGGAACATTCCTGCATAGTGATCATAAATTCTTTTTTGATTTGAAATCATGTCGTCAGCCAAAAGGAAAATATAATCAAAATTACTTCTTAATTCGGGAGTGATGCCCAAAGGGAACTGCATAGTAAGAATATACATTATATGATAGTGTCGACCATTGAATAATAATTCCTGAATAGGTTGATCTCTGACCCATGAACCCTTTTGACCTAGGCAATCATCCATGACAATAAATGCACGAGTATCTAAATTTTTTCCTTGTGCTTGTTTTTCCTTTTGTTTATCAATCATCTGCTGTTGTCTAGCCAGTAATTTTTCTATTATTTCACTCTTGTAAGAATAATGAATATATGAATCTGGAAAAAAATCGCCATAAAACACATTCATTCTATCAGTTGGAGAAATAATTAACCCAACTGGTATATCTCTAAAATGATTAAGAATTGCTCTGACAACCCAACTTTTGCCTGATCCCCTTTTAGCAATCATAACAATAGATGGATAATCGACCATAGATTCTAATTTAAAGTTTTTTATTGGCAATTTATTACCATTTGACATATGTACGTCTTTAATACCCATATTTATAAAATATATGTAGACAATATTTTATAAATAACAGGGAGTGATGGTTTATAAAATATGATGAATAATATTTTATAAGTAATAATGATTAATAAGTTTCAATTAAAACATCAGGTAGGTTTGTTGGAATTTTGACTCCTGAATTTATCAAAGTGTATGGTGGAGATGCGCTGCCAGATAGATTTCCGGTTTCTCTCACTAGTTTGTATGATCCCTGTGGCGCTTCTAATGCATTTCTTATGTCAGAATGACCATTTGACTTTTTGTAATCAAAATATCCGCATGCAACAAACCATACAATCAGCGCAACAACTCCAGGAATTGCAAGACCAGTGAATTTTGATTTTTTATTCTTATTTTTCTTCTTTTTTCTGTCTTTTTTATCTTTCCATGCGATATATAGGTAAGTTAATACTCCTGCAATTAATCCCAAAATTACTGGATTTCTTATAACATCCATTATATCTAATGTATTAGAAAAATAAATTTATTGATTTAACATGGTATTAAAAAATACTTCTCTATCTTTTTCATTTAGTGGTATTTTGTCTTTTACTATTTCTATTTCCTGATTTTTCCTAGGTTCAACGTTGTGTTCATTCATTATTTTAAATGTTGGAACTCTTTCTATTTTCTTTTTCTTTCCATCTAAATCAAGAGTATATTCTCCTGACTGTATTTTTCTTTTTAATTCTTCTTCAGTATTATCTTTGTGTTCTTGCAATATATTATTTTCTATTTTGTCATCTTCATTTTCAACAACAGGTCTTGGATTTTCAATATTTGTGGTTGGTTCCTTTGACTGTATAAATATTGATTTATCTTCATTTTTATTTTCTGCTGGTTGTGATTGCGCAGGATGTTCTGTTGTGTCATTCCTTGTATTCATAATTAGTGTTTTAAGATCATTTTCCATATTGTTCAATTCATCGTCATCTGTATCTGATTCCAATATTCTATTTCTTCCACCCTCATCATTATCTTCATTTAGTAACATACTTCTAATTTTGCTTTCTTTGTCTTCTTCGACAACATAGTCATTTCTGAGATATTCTGTTAATATGTCTTTCATTGGTAACATTTTTCTAATTGCTTCAATGATACATGTTTTGATCAAATTCATAAGTTCTCTTTGATTTCTCTTAATCTCAATTGTTTCATATTCATGCCAAAATAGTTCTGGATAATTGTAAATATGACGCGCACATTCAACATAACATTTATGAATAAATAATTTAACATCGATTTTTTCGTGAAATTTTTCATTCACTAGTTTGCATTTTTTTCCCGAAGAGTTAAATGTCAATAAAATGATATTACTTTTAATAACTGCTTTTACCAAATTATCAAATATGTCAGCATGTTTACTATTATCTCTGATGCGAATCATTTCTTTTTCAAGATGTGTTGTGCCCCAATTTGGTATTTCTTTTAGGAACAATTGAAAAATCTTAAGAGTTCCTGGATTTGCTATTTCTGGATTATTTTTAGATGCTTCAACGTATTTTTTATCATATAAAATTGCTGTTGCATATATTGATTTTAGTCCCTCGTATATCAATGGTGATATTATGTTGGCTAAAAAATCAGTATATTCATTTTTGATTTCAACAATATTCATTTCATAATAATGTGCCATATGTTAATATATTCTATTAAAATATAATAACATTTACGCGATTTAAAATTATATAATTTAAGCATTATTTCCACGACTAGATAAGAAATCTCTTTGTTTTTCTGTCATACACATACATCCACTGTTTTGCCATGAATTGTTGCAATTATAGATGTTCGGAACAAAATCTTGTTTTGCCGAACATACTGCTGCATCATGTTCTAATTCAAATGCTGGTGGATATTGTTGTGAACAACACGATTTACTGCACATATTATTAGTAAAGCCCATCAAATCATTTTCTTCTTTTCTATCATCTTCATAACCCCATGCCGGAATTATCATAGACGGCATATCCACGAATTCTGAACCGGCTGTTATTGTGTTTGTTGTTTTATTAAGTATCATTGGTTTTATTGGAATATCAGTTTCTTTCTTTTCTTCTGTAAAATGTTCTGTGTTTGAATTAGACAACAGTAAAATTCCAATTAAAATTACAATAACAAGTAATACAAAACTACGCATAAATAATTTTATATTAGAAATTTATATTTATTTATAAATTGGTAAAAATATTGTATCTATAATCCAATTTCCTTTTTTGTCTCTTGTTCTCGGATAATAATCAACATGTAAATTATAATTATTTAGCAATTTGTTTAAGGCATCTATTGGTGAAGTATCTTGAGCAATTTCTGAATAAAATTTGTAAGAACTGAAATCAACACCATAAGTAGCTATGCTTTTCTTTTGCACTTCTTTCATTTTTGCATTATATTCATGAAATAATGTATCTTCATCTACTATTAGTTCATCTTTATTCATTTCTAATTTTCTGATATTATACAGGCCTTCTGAAGTAACTACAAGCGATCCACATGTTTTTCCATCATTAAAATGATCAATGAAATGTAATATATCACCCATGCTTGGAAATTCATATAATATGCTTTCTTTTGCACGAGCCCCAGGTTTTGGTGTTGGTGGATGAGTGTGAAAAAGATATTCATAATTAATTGCATCTGGAATATTTTTTGGCAAATAAATTTCTTCATCTCCACGATCTATCCTTGTCGTGTTCCCAGAAACAATGATTTTGTCAAGCGATACATTGTTAAAATCAATCATTCCAGAGTGTTCAGAATATCTGAAAAGATTATTATTTTTAATATCTGAATATTTTTTTGCATATCCACCATGTTTCATAAGTGCATCAAGTATTAATAATTGATTTTTATGTAACTTGACATAATTGATGTTATTTTTATTGCTTACTTTTCCAGTTAATTTTATTAAATTTCTGCTGTTCTTTTTAGTATGATCAAATGTGTATATAAATTCTTTAAATTCATCACTCAATTTAATATTATGTATGTCAATATAGTGATTCAATCCATTTTCCCATAATAGTAATTTATTAATGTAATAACCAGTTGTTATTATTTTATCGCATAACAAACATTTTTTGTGTTCTGTATAATTTATTAATTCACAATTCTCTTCAACAATTTTCATTTTTTCTAAAAATTGTTGTTTGTCACTCATTGGCTTGTCTTCAACAGGATATGGTCTAATCACACCCTTGATATCTTTTTTTATTTTCTTTTTAGATTTTCTCCAATATCCCTCAAATTTATATTCATGATTATTTAATAATATTATATTCATAGTTTTATAATAATGTTATTGATTATTATAAAATAAATTAACTTGATAATATTTTTGTGATGAGAAATGCATAAAGTATATTATCAATTTCATAATAAATGTATCCATCACAATCAATATTTAAACACAATTCCATACATAGCGAATGAATATCTTCTGTCTGAAAATTAGTTGTGTATTTTTCAGAAATCTTCTTATATAATTTTCCTTTTTCATCATCTAACATAAGACTTTTTGGTATAAGCCACATGAAACTACTAAACAGACATGCTTTACTAGTTGTATGATAAGACAATAAATATTTATATTCCGCCTCTATCACTTGATAATCAACCATAAATTTTAATACATCTGTCACAGAATCTTCAACCTTTGTTATTATATATGTCTTTTCCAGATTGTCAAATTGTAAAATGGGATTACATTTTTTGTCATATTTATCCTGAATATTATGATTCTTCTTTTGATTTATCATTAGTGTCTGTATAATCATCATTTAGATTATTTACATAAGGGGAATTTACTTCTTTTATGTTTTGATTTACTATATCACCATCACTACATTTCATTGTTTCATGATATGTCATAAATCTTCTGGGCGCATGTATAGCGTATTGAACAATATTTGGTTGTGCTTCGCTTAATATAAAACCAATTGCATTGATTGTTGTACCACTTTCTGTCAAATTGTTTAATTTATTATTAATAAATTGTTTATTGTATAAATTTGGATCAGTTCGAGAAAGAATAAGAATATTAGTTATTTGCACTGTAACTGTAAAAGAATGTATAAATTTTTTATTTCTGTCTTCATCAGTGCTTTGACATGTCCCAATTTGTTCTAATGCTATTTTTAAATTTGGTGTAAAATATAATACATAATCTTTGTCTTCTACTTTTATTGTTATTGGATCTAATTTTTCTTCTTCAGAAGAAGCATGATATAATTTTGTACCTGCCCTAATAGTTCCATAGTTCATAGTTGAAACTTTAGGGTTAGTATCTGCAATAATATTATCTGCGTTAATTTGTTCCTGCTGTCCAGCATCTGTTTCCGGCTGTCCAGCATCTGTTTCCGGTTTAGACCCTGTTACTGGTTCACCATCACTCATTATATTGTAAGTTTAGAAGAAAATAATGATTATATTTAAGAATATAAACATTAATTTATATTATGTCATATGAAAATTCTAATGGTGATATGTCAGATAATAGTGAAGATGAATGGGTAGAAAAAAAATCTAGAAGATATATACCTCCTAAAAAAACATTTCATAAGACTTTTAAAAAAGAACAGAAGAAAGAAAATTTAAAAAAAGTTTTATGCAATAATATAACACATTCTGGAAAATGTCAATATGGTAGTAAATGCTTGTACGCACATTCATTGGAAGAACAGAATATAGAACCGATGAGAAAATATGTATTAGAATTGCTGGACAGACAAGATCTGGAAAATGTTAATATAAATGATGATGAGTTATATGACACCCTTTATTTATTTACAAGAATATGTAATGATTGTATAAATGGAAAATGCACAGGCGGATATAATTGTAAACACGGAATATGTAAAAGAGAATTACAAATTTGTTATGATGATTTGAATTATGGATTTTGTGATGATAAATATTGTAAATTAATCCATTTATCAAAAAAGGGATTACATCCAAAATACAAATTAAAAGGAAAAACAAAATTTGGTGATGTATCTAAATATAATGGTGCTTTATTAACAGAAGATTTATTGATGAAAATGTTCACGAAAAAGGAAAAAAATGTATCTGATGATGAAGTAGATAGATCAATTGAAGATATGATAATTAATGATAATTATGAAGAATCTGATCCAGAATGCGAAAAATCTATTTTTGAAGACAACCTGACAAAATTATTTGATTGACACTATTTTGCCTAAAAAGATATTAAAAATTGTGGAATCATGACTTAGTGATTCCATCATTTTTAATGTGTCAATGAACAATATTAACACATTAAAAATTGTAAAATATTCCTGACGTAAATTAAAAAATTGAAAGACGTTCATTTTGATATTTAATAATATGTATCAATATTATTAGATATGGAAGATTATGTTGAGACATGTGATGATTCGAATTGGAATAACAAATACGCACCAAAAAAGATAAGTGATATTTTTGGGATTGGTCGTCAGATAAAAGACATTCAGGAATGGTTGGACAATTATGGAGAATATGCTAAAAAACACAGAGGTAAAATAAATAAAAAGAAGGATATTAAAATAAACATTAATGTTGATGATGATAATGATGTAAGTGAAACTGCAGAAACAAAAGCAAACAAAAGTAAAATGAAAGAAAGAAGTTGTATGATGATTACTGGGACACACGGATGTGGAAAAACTTCTATTATATATTGTATTTTAAAAGAAAAAAAGTATGATATTAAAAAGATCGACTTAAGTAAAGTTGCTAAAATGAAAGAAGCATCTAAAAGACAAAAAAAAGACACTGTTGTGAATCTTGCAAAAGATATGAAGGACAATGGCAAAACATTATTGACTGATTTTATAAATAAAACAATGAATGGAACAAATATTTATGACACATTGACAAATAAAAGAAGAACAAAAACAGCAATAATAATTGATGAAATTGAAACAATAGCAACACCGGTTGAAAAAAGTTTTATTGCATCTGTTATTAAAAAAAATGAAATGGATTGGAGATGCCCTATTATTTTTATTTCAAATAATCATCACACTAAATTAATAAATGCTGTAAGAAACAACACATTTGAAGTAAAAATGCCAAAACCAAGTAGTGATAGTATGTTTGAAGTTTTGATTAAAATTTGCGAAGCAGAAAAAATTGTTTTAGAAGACAAAGATTTAGCAGACAAGATTATTGAACATAGTTTAGGTGATTATAGAAAATTAATAACAATATTACAAGATATAAAAGAAGTTTATAATAAGAAAATTTTTACAAAAACTGATTTTAAAGATTATTCATTGTTATTGAAAAAGAAAGATATTGACAATGGCATATATGAGGCAACACATATATTGATGAATGGATATACTAATATTGATGATACAATGCGATTATATGAAACAGAAAAAACACTTGTTCCGCTGATGATGCATCAAAATTTCCTAACATGTTTAAAAAATATAAATGGAGATAAATTGAAAACAGCAAGTGAAATATCTGAATATTTGTCAAAGGGCGATTTACTTGAAAATTATATACATAATAATCAAAATTGGGACTTGCAGGATTCACATGGATTTTATTCTTGTACATATCCCTCTTATCTAATGACAAAAAAATTAAATCCCACTAATAAAAATGTAAATGATACTCATCACAATTTTTTAATTTTTCCATTAGATTTAAATAGAACTTCTATAAGAAATATCAATTATACAAAGAACATATTAAACGCGAAGGAATATCTTCCAGAGATGAATATAAATGATTATTTGTATATAAACAAAATATTGAAAACATTGATGTCTGTTAGCAATATGAAAAGATGTAAAGAATTATTTAAGGATTATGGATGTTCTATAAAAGTTATAGAATCTATGATGAAAATTGACAAGATAAATGGAAGCAGATATAGTATGCCGACGGGCGCAAAAAAACAGCTAAATCAAAACATATGATTACTTTTTTTTATAATTTAACAAAACAATAATATATGGAAACTATAAAAAATATAGTTTAATATTTTTTTTAGATTTTAATAATATATCACAATGAGCAATAGAGATGCTAGGGATGTTACCGTCAAAGAGAATGATGTTGAATTCTACGTCAAACAAAATTCTATTCCATTAGACCAAATCAGAACCATTTTGAAACACAGAAAAATGTCAGATGACGAAGCTGATGCTTTTGTTGAAAAAATCAGAGAGACAAGACACAGAGTTCAAAAATATTCACAAAAATTCATCAAGAAAGTAGATGAGCACTATGGTTCTCATGATATTACAAAAATTGTTGAAAAAGCAACCAAATTTGCGGATAAACATAAATTATCAACTTTGGAAAGAGATTCAATTATCAAACTGGCAGTGAGCGGAGATACAAATTCTTTATACAATCCTATTGTTGAAGTTAAATACACAGATATGGCTAAATTCATGGGAATTGAGTCGCCAGCCGGACAGGTTTTGAATATTGGAACAAAGGATTATGCACCATTGAACGAAATCGTAAAACTCTATGAAGTGTCTAAAGTATTGCATGGTGATATCAAATTGCAGGCAGCAATGCATAGAGATTGTGCCCCAGAAATCTTAATGGGCAAATTCAATTCTGAAAAACACAATGTTTCAACCCACATTCACCCTGTTTTAGTTGCTTTGTTCATGCCAAAAATAACATGTGTCGACAAACGTATGTTGTATGCAAACATGGGAAGACTTGTCATTCAAAGAGCATTGCCATTTATTGATAGAAACATCTCATTGTATGATAACGTAATCAATGGAGAATTAGAAGCTGAATGGGAATTGACAACTGATATTGTCAGAGATCCAAACAGTTTGGCTTATTTCAGCAATGATACCCCAATTACAAATATCTTGAAGAGATTCAGAATTCAAATTGAGCTATGGAAGAATGTTCAAAGCTTGAGACAAGGCAAATTCTATGCCAGTACATATGATGACACAAGTGGCATTAATGGTTTCCTTAGCATCTTAAGCCAGTATGAATGGTCATATTTTGACAGTCCTGATATGTTCCACGTACAAGATGAGGGAACAGTATTGAGAAAACTATTGGCTGTGTTCTCTGTCAGACCAACATTGGTTCAATTGACATCATTGAATGCTAAATCAGTTTTGGGACAAGTGAACTACTTTAATGGTCTTGCCAGAACAACTTTCATGAACATCCCAATTATCAATGTAAGATTACCATCTGAACTCGATGGAGTGCCAGCAGGAGCAATTTCTCTCAGAAATGCCATGTCACAAGCAGATGTTGTATATGAACACAAATCAATCGTTCCAAAAAATAAGACAGTAATTTTCACAAACGGATTGTTATTCTTCTATATTAACAGAAGATATCAACAACTTAACTTGGCAAGTTTGAATGTCAACTATAGATATTCAAGTGTTCCAAATGTACAATGGAATATTGGTCAATCTGCAGTGAATGAAACAGAAGTTGATTTTGATGAAAGAATGACAGTCAGAGAAGACTCACTTGATTTAAGATCAGTTGTATGTGTTTACAAACCACCAATTGACGGACACATCTCTATCGGATGCACCACAATTGTTTGCCAACAAGGTGACGCAGGAAAGAAATATTGGTATTACAGACCAATGTTAGCAAACTTTGCAAAATTAGAACCAAGCGGAACATGGAAAGCAGATCCACCAATCTCCCATTTGCAAGAAATGCCTTCATTGACTGATCCACAATTATTGTCATTTAATGTTGAAGCAAGAAAGTTCGGATCTGTCTTTGTTTATGCAACATAAGCTATTAAATTTTATTAGATTTATTTAAAATGATGAATTTTAAATAAATTCTATATGTATTTTTATTCTAGAAAACCATATGTTTAAAATCCGTACACACTAGTCAATGATGGCAACATTTTTCTTCCTGCACTATTTACGTTCATTGGTCTCATAATTGGCTGCAATGGTTTATTTATGTCTTGCGCATATCCATAATATTGTTTTATTGCAGTCATCATGTCGGGAATAATTGCTTTAACAACTTTATCATTTAATATTTTGGTTTGTCTAACTATGTGATTCGGCAGATGTTTTGCTTCCATCAAATACACTTCTCTCATCACTAAAAACAAATCTGATTCTTCTTGATCTTCTTCCAATTTAAATTTTCCTTTACTTCTGTTATAAACTTCTTGTTTTATTTTTTTTTGTATTCTCTTCATATTCTCATTTGAAAAAAACACTTTTGTTAATTTTGTTTCTTGCCATAAATTGCCTTTTGACACTAGTGAAGATGCACCATTTGTATAATAATTAAATGATTTATTACCATCTTGTAATGTTTGATACATGCTGAATGATGGATTTTTATCTGAACATGTATATGGCTGGTATCTTGAATAATTTAAGGTCTGATTTACTTCTGCAAAATTTGACATTATATTATAATAAATTAAAAAGTTTTTATAATATTTAATAGTCTAATTAATTGTGTAGGTTTCTAATAGATTTTCTTCAGAAAAATTGGTCTCTCCAATTTTAAATGTTTGTGCAATAGGTTCTGTTTTTGAATAACTGATGAATGACGGATAAGTTTTTTCAATATAATCTTCATTTGTTGGATTTTCTTTTGTAATAATTTTAATTTGTTCTTTCTCTGATTCAACATATAATCCAAATTTATATTTACCTCCACTTTCTTGCAATACTACAATATCCCCTTTTTTAGGTCTTTCTGCATCTTCTCTTCTCAAATTTTGAACTTCTGCTTCTTTCAAATATGTTCCGATTCTGTTATGTATAAACATTTTCATGTATTTTTGAATGTAAATTCCAATATCTTTTGTTGTATCGCTTCCTATATCTTTTGAAATGGTTGTTAAAAAGTTAATTACTTTTTCTGGTGGTTTTACTCCACCAATATTAATAAAGTCTATATTGAAATTATTTGGATCGAATGCATTTTTTAACATGTTGAATATATTATCTTTAATTTCACTTTCTTTTGATTCAACAAATTCGCCCATCATTTTAGGCAAAGCATCCTTCTTTTCAACAATGTATGTCGGTGTATTATCTTCTAAATCTCTGTAGTTAGAGTCAATCACAGCTAAAAATCCCATATTGGGAATGTAATAGTCAATTCCCTTCACACAGTATTTCCAATGTGATGTTGTTGAATTTGACAAATTTAAATCTTTAATATATACATTTCGTTCAAGTGAAAAATTATTTATAACTGTGTTTGTAAGTTGCATTGAATATAAAGCAACTAATATTTGGAAAAATATAATAAACCATTCTTTTTCACTATGTAAGCCTGTATTAATCATCCTGTTAATATTGCCTTCAGTTTGATACACCTTTGATGCCCATGTAAATAAGCTATACGTTGATGCTTCAGTCATTGCAACTAATACTTTTCCTTTATATTCATTCTTATCTATTTTGCCCTTATTATCTGTATATTCTTTATCCATTGTTGCTATTTTTAGATCTAAGGCTGATGGCATTGCAACTGCTGGAAATGCTTTTTTTCCTGTTTTTTCATCAGGCATAAAATATTTTAAACTTTTCACTGCCACATTATAAATTGATCTTGAATTCGTCTCTCTTTCTTTCTTTAATCCATCCATTTTTGTAAAATCAATTCCCGATTCTAGACACAAGTAGTAACCAAATAAAAGAGAAAATGATGGACACATTTTTGTTTTTAATATTTTTTCTCTTACATGTTCATAAAATGCAACATCTCTCCATTGATCATATTTTATCATTTCTTTACTGTCTCTCGCATCCATAAATGCACCTTCCGACATTTTGTAAATTCTGACATTTATTCCCATTGCATTCTTTGCACATGATGTAGTTCTTACTTCATTTATTCTAATAGGATAACACGATCTATACAATAAAAATCCATCAGGCAATCCTCTGTAAGGGTTTTGAGAAAATCTATGAGAATAATATGGATTTAACTCAAGGAATTTTATATGAGACATTAAACTATTCTGTGACGAACCAAAAAGACTGGTTTCCGTACCATCGCCTTTTGGAAATAATACATTTCTTACATAATCTAAATATGTCATTCTCTCTGATACAGTCGCTCCAGATGATGATACAGATTTGAATGGCAATACATCTTCATATATTGTGTTTAGTACAGTGTGTTCATCATTAGGATTTCTTGTTGATATATTATATGTTTTTATAATTGGTATTTGTGGAACTCCATAAGGTGGATACATGCCATATTGTGGTGGCATTGTCAAAGGATTATATACAAATGATGGCAAAAATGACATCGGATTAACTTCTGGTCTTGGTCTTGGTGGTTGTGGTGGCTGATATACTTGTAAATTAACTAATTGCTGTGGTTCTTTTGGTGGTGGTCTTGAACCCATTTTTTCAGCAAATATTTGTTTCTGTTCATTTGGAATTGATGGATTATTTGGTTCTACATACATTGGAATACTTTTACCCATTGACCCCCCCTTTAAAAAAAAAAATCTTTGTTATTCTTTTTCAAGACATATTTCTTTTGTTTATGTTCGCTTCCTGTGCTATTTCCTCCGCCAGACATCATTCCCATTTGGGGCATTTGTGGCATTCCCATCTGCGACATCCCCATTTGTGGCATCCCCATTTGTGGCATCATATTCATTTGTGGTTGCTGTCCCATAAATTGTGCCATTGGATTTGAATTATTCATCCCGCCTAATCCAAGAGATGGTATTTGTGGCATTCCGGTTGGCATTTGTTGTGTTGCTTGTTGTGCAATTTGTGCTAAATTTGATGGCATTGGGGGATAACCCATCAATTTATTAACATCTGCTACTGAACCTGCTCCAAATGCTTGTGGTTGTTGCATATTTGGCATTTGTCCAAATGGCATTTCCTCATGCGGTTGTACGCCATTACCCATATTAGATAAATATTGTTGTGCAAGGTGTTCTGGAACAACATCACTGTAACCTTCTGGGACATTTGCAAATTTATCATTTTTATTTGTGCTATGTCTACTTGCGACACTTGTCTCACTAATTGATGATGTTGACGAGTGTGCTCTTGATTTTCTATGTGAACTGTGACGCGACTTTCCTCCTGACTGTTCACTTTCTTCTGTTTCGGTTATTGATATTGACGAAGATGATGATGACTTTTTATCAGTTTCTTCTTGTCCATCATTATCTTCAGTTGTACTACTTGATGATGATTTCTTCTCTGATTTCTTCTCTGATTTTTTTTTGTTGTCACTATCATTGTCTGAAGATGAATCTTCTCTCATTTTTTCAATTTCTTCTGTATTGATGTTAAATGTCTCTGCATTTTCTTCAGAACTCGATTCTTCTCTATTTTGTTCACGTTTTGATCTCTGTGCGCTTCTTTTTTCTTCTTCTTTCGAATATTTCTTTTCAGCGCTTTCAAAAATATCTAATCCTGGAATATTGACATTAACTCTACTCGATCTTGATTTTTTTAATTTTTTAGAATTTTTTTTCTTAGTGTCTCTTGAAGGCATACTTCTATAATATTGTTTTGATTTTTTATTTAATGAAATATTTTTTGCAATTAGTCTATTATGTCCGTCAGACAATTCCGTCAATGATATTGAATGTTCACTTCCTCCATTCATTTCACTTAATTTTGCTGATTTTGCATTATCAAAAGATGAAACAGACAAATCCATAGCATTACTGTTTATAAAATTTTTAAAAAAAGTATTTTTTTTAATTACATGTGATGGCAATACTATATTGCTAATGCTACTATTATATTTAATTTCATCAAGACCAGTAAAATTTAATGTGTTACTATATAAAAATTGTTCAGGTATAACTTCATTAATAAATTTCATTAAATCACTATTTATTTCAACTATGCTATTTGTGTCTAGTTTTACTTTTAAAAATAAATACAAGCTATTTAAAAAATAATGCATGTCATAATATGGATTATCAGCAAATGATTTTTTTATATGTGAATTTTTTACAATATAATCATCAGTTGTCATTTTTTCATAATCTGACAATTTCACATCAAACCCCATGTCAGGAACATTAAATAGTTGTGTTCCTAATTTGTATTCTCTTGGTTTTTCATTTTCATTTCTTAAATACACAAATAGACTGTCGATATTTAATCTGTTGTGTCTAAAATTAGTAAATCTGTCATTTAAAATGCTTATTGTGTGTAAAACTTGAAATATCAATACTTTCCAATGTTCAGTTGTAAAAGTATTTATGTTTTTATCAATAAATTCAGACAATGGCATCATTTTAAAATAATGTTCACTTATGATGACATAAAATTTTGCCAGTTTGACTTTTTCTGAAACAGTATTATGTTTTTCAAATTCTGGTAATAATTTAAATAAATCATCTCTGTCAATATCAAAATGCATCAAGGGTAATAGTAAATGTCTGTTTTTTTTATTTGCTACTATTTCACTTGTCATGTACATCATTGCCATGTTTGTCAATGCATTGTTAGACATCAAATTTGGATTGTCAAATACATCACCTCCAAATTGTGATATTGTATATGAACCAATTATTACATTACATGCATATGTTGACTGTTTTGATGTTCTTTTAAAATAATATTTATCATTATATTTACCTATATAATCAAATTTTGCATTTTCAAATATACTTTTATAATCAAAATCCTTATGTTTTTTTAAATCCTCTAATTTGATGTTCTGTCTTATTATGGGCTCAAATTTATAACACTGATCACTATTTTCATTATAGTAAAAATCATATAATGTATTCAAGCAAAAATCCAAATCGTCGTAATTATTTTGTTTCATACTTAAATATATTATATTGTAGGAATAATTAATTTCGCAAATAAAAATATATGTTCAGTCTAGTTTGTATTCTAATATCTTTATTAGCTCTGGCCATTTTTAATAACATATATACATATTTCAAATGTTCAAATGATATCATGACGCCATCCTATATAAATTCAGATCTATATGACAAATTAAACGTCACTTTTTATTACAAAAAAAATGCTCCTGTAGATAAATGTATTGTGACAGATAAATTAGAAAATAAGGTACTAAATTCAATAAGAAAAAATTTATCAAATTTAGAACAGATGTTACAAACTGACTTGTTTATTGTGTATAAATAATTAAGCTTTTTTTGATTTAGATTCCTTTTTATGTGTCTTATGTTTTTTTGTTGATTTCTTTTTTTTATCAACAAGCAATTTTACAATATCATCATCCATATCATTATTTTCCATCAATCCATCCAATTTTACTTTTGTTTTTTTAACAGAAGACTTCTTTCTATTACCACCTAAAAATTGGACAACTGCATCATCAATATTGTCTGACTGTAATATACTACTTAATTTTGTCTTGTGTTTTATTTTTTGACGTTGCAATAATTCTGCATTTTTTCTGAATTCTTCAAAATATGGATCTTGTCTTAATATTTCGCTAGGTGTTAGGTATTCATCATTAACTAAAATTCTTCCTCTTTCATGTATATTTTTTCCACTTCTGTATTTTTCAGGAACAACTCTCTGAACAAATTCAATTGCATCTTTCGGAATTTCTGGTTCTTTTAAAAATTGTGGAAAGAATCCCTTTCTTGTTAAAGTATTAAAAAAATAATGAACATCATAATACCTATTCTGTTCTGGTGTGACATTGATATCTTTTGTCCATTTTGACTCAACCTTTATATTGTCAACAATTCCTGGAATACATGCAAAATCAAAATCCCATAATTTGACTTGGTATCCTATGTTAGGAATTCTATATGCAACTCCATCAACTTTATAATTCATATATTGTCTGTCTCTTGATATTTTTTGTATTAAGACATTATTCGCTTTTAAATCATTATGTCTAAATGACGGGTATTTTGATTGAATGACTGCTAATACAGATAATATTTGAAAGAAAAATACTTTCCAATGCATTGCAGAAAAATTTTTATAATTGTTTCTTATATAATCCAACAAATCTCCTCTATTTGCCCATTCGCTTATTAATATTGATACTTCATCATGATATTCATTTTTTTTATACTTTTGAACAAATTCATTATATTTTTCATTTGATGAACTAACAACATCTTCTTCAATTAAATTTACAAATCTTTTAATGCTAGTATTAAAGGTACCTATTGGCAAAACTATATGTGGTGTTTGTTTCTTTACCACAAAATAACTTAGTAGTTTTATCATCATTATCTCTGCATTTTCCGGACGTTTTGTATTATTTATACTACCATATTTATCTCTGCGTGGATATGCTACAACTTTGACACCATAATCAAACTCTCCGTAATCATCAACAGCCGTTCCTTTAAACGTATGTCCTGTTGTTCCGCTTTTAATATATTTTAATTTTCCGCCAATCTGTGATATTATTTTATTTATATCATGTGTTCGTTTTTTCAATACTATTCTTGTGTCATAACTATCTCCACTCTCATCGTCATCATATGATTTTCCAGTATATTCCTCTGTTGCTGTGCTATCAAAATTTACTATAGGCTGTAATTCTTTTCCCTGCATCAAATTTTTAATAAAATCTATTCTAAATTTTGTTGTATCATTTCTTCTTTCCCTCATTGAACTAAGTGTTAATACACTTTTATCATCTGTATCCTGTTTATTTAAATATTTATTTGATTGCATAAGTGATAATACTATATTTATAATATTATATTAAACAAACTTACTCGAATATTCTTAATCTCTTTAATTCGCCTTCATCTAATTTTATTTTACTAGTATAGTTTTCTATTTCTTTTATATCTAAATATGGAACAAGTGGAACACATTGCCACAATTGTTCTTTGTGCAACATGTCTAATTCGACATATGTGGGAAACATATGAATTAAATTAGAATTTGTCATAAGAGAAATTAAGTTTTTCGGTATTAAGTTTTTGTAAAATGGTGGTATGACTGCCAATAATTGATCATACATTTTTATTGGTTTACTTTTTTTTAATTGAATATTTACATCAGTTCTTCTTAAAAAATGCGAAACATCTGATATGAATGGCGCATGGGAATATTTGTATTGCCATCTCCAATCTTGACATTCTTCAAAATAATATTGTGCAACCCACAATATTCCTTCAATATAATTCATGCATATGTCATTCACTGTTTCTTTATAATGTTCAGATGTTTTAAAATAATATTCATAATATCTAAATTTCCATTCATCTTCTTCACCAACTCCCAATTTTATGGGATCGTGTATAGTAACATTTTTTAAATTTTCAATATTCCATAATTCTTTTTCATATTGTGATGTGCCAAAACATTTTTTTCTAGAATTTCTATCCATTGCCTCAGGAAGAACATGTTTAAAATAGTCATTTTCATGTGATCCCAGTATCTCTAAAATTGCTCCTAACTGATTTAAATCAACATTTACTTTGCCTGATGATAAATCAACAATTGTCTTTTTATAAAAATCATATAATTCAACATATGCTCCAAGAATATATTCAATCCCACCTGTTTTAATTTGTAGAGATGGGAAGTGCGGCAAAAAATCATTTCCTAGTAAATAGCATAGTACAATAAAATCATTAATGAAATCAACATCAGTTAGGTCTGATATTGCAGAACCATTACTTTTTTGATAATTGTAAATTGCTTCTTTAAATTCAATATTATAAAATTCTGTTAGTTCATCTATTGACACATATAATAACTCTTCTGCCACATCAATAATAGGATCATATATATCATCATTTTGTCTTTTTAATCCAAGTTGAGTGACTTCTCTCAACAAATATATATTTTTTTGTTTGCTTGCAAGAGTAAGAAATATCAAATCAGCATCTAAGCCATATACAACAATTGCATCATTGGTCATCGTTGATTTTTTAATATGTTGAAGAATTTTATGTTCCCCTTCTCCTGCTTCATGATATGATGAATAATAAATTTTGTATTTTTTCTGAGTTTTACAAAATTCATTAAGTGCCTTGTCTAATTTATCCATGAATTCAGTTCCTGGAGTAATAACAATATTACTCCATTTGTCATTGTGTGCTATTTTGAATTTCTTCATTAGATCTGATTTAATTTTATTGTCATCTACACTTCTATATCGTCTTTTTCGCTGTTGCCCGATTTTTGCTAATGGTGCAACACCATCAACTGCAATATAAACATATTCTGTCGGTATTGCAATTCCAATAATGTATTTAATATAATTAATAATTCTTGCAATCATTTTGTCTTCTAATTTGTCAATATCAGTTTCTTTCACACAATACTTTAACACTTTAAAACACTGGGGGTGAAATAAGCAGTTTGCATCTAAATATAATGCTCCTGTATTTTTTTTAATATTTGTATGAAGAATTTTATTTTCGCCATATTTCCTTAACAACCATTGGAAAAAACTAGGAACGCCCATTATTAAATATCAGATAATGATATATACTTAATATGTCATTATATGTATTTGTTTTATATTTTTATTATCAATTTTTATTATTAGCACAATGAGTCTGCAATTTCTTCTTTTGTTATTGCATACTTTGGATTTTTAATATACTTTTTACATTGTGGATTATGTATCAATGCATATTCGCACAATTCATCTCTGTGATATTTTTCTGGCAACAGGTCAAATGTATTTTCATACCTAACTACTGCATATTTAAGAAATTCAAATGGCGGATTTGTTATTAGTCTTAATGGTTCTATATTTTTTTCTATGGCCAATTTCATAAGATCAATATTCAAGTCATTCGATTCAACAAAAATAATGCTTTCACCAGTATTTTCTAAAGCATTTTTATATAATCTTTTCTTAAACTCTTTTGGAACATATTGCAAAGCCATTCCATTTTGTTCAACCGCAGCTTTACATAGTTCAAATGTTAACATTTTACTTTTTACAAAACGAATCATCATCCCATTATTAGTTATCATTTTGAGGACAAAATCAATATCATTCCAACAATATAAATCCTTTATTTTATAAAATTGGTTATATTCAACTTCATTTACATAATATATCTGCAAGTCATCTATATTTCCTTTTTTTATTTTTGCATTTTTTCTTACAATTACTGATGATATTGTATCGACATCATCATCAATCAAATAAATTCCTTCAATTGGGGAAATAAGGTATCCGCTATGACCTGTGTCTTTAATACAGTAATGATCTGTTTCTCTTGATATATTTATAAATTCTTTGCCAGATATATCTGTCGAAAATATATATTTAATGTTTTTCGTACTTTTATTACCCATTATTGCTATATATTTGCGTTAAAATTTATTTAATCTGTAATTAAATATATATAGAATATGTCGAATTCAATTTTCCATAAAGGAGGAAACCAACCAAACATTGATTTGTCTGCAACACCTGATATCGCATCTCTGATGAATTCTCCAGCATTGCAAACGCCACACGGGCAAAGATTGCTTGAACAAATTAATTCTGTTCTAAGTGAAATTGGAATGGAAGGAGGTGGAAAAAGAAGAAAAGCATCAAAGAAAGGATCCAAAAAGGCAAGCAAAAGAAGAAGCAAAAAAGGATCCAAAAAACAATCGGGTGGTAAAAGGGAAATGAATCCATCAATGAAAGCAGTGCTTGACATCAAAAAATCATTAAAGGATAAAGATAGTTCATTAAAGGATGGACCAGCCTTGACTGTCATCATATGGGACTTAATGAAAAAATATGACAGAGATGCTAAAAAGGTAAAAGATGCAGCACATGAAATGTTGAAGAGTGGTGAACTTGCAAAGAAAGTTGCAAAAGGCCAAGAAGATATGGCTGCAAGAAGAGCCAGCAAAAAAGCAAGTAGAAATAAATCAAAAAAATCAAGTAAAAGAGGAAGCAGAAAGAACAAACATTAATTTATTAATTATATTGATTTTATTGATAAATTATATTAATTATATTTATAATTAATTAATTTATTACATTCTATATCTATTTTCTCCAACTTCATCACATATATAATATTCATCATCATTGACTATTTTTAAATATTGTGCCCTTCTAGAAAAATTTATTAATCCAGATTCTATGTAACTTCTATCGAATCTGGAAAATGCTTTTGAACTTCCATTATCTACACGCCACACTTTTCCATCACATGTTGCATTTATGTCTTTTGTCAATAAAAATGATTGTGGTGTATGTCCAACTATAATACTTCCAATCTTAAATAACTTTAACACTTCAGTTATATTGTCTTTGCAAACTGGATCATCTAGTCCAACATCTTCGGGAATGCTTCCTATTAAACGAGTCCAAAACATTGAATATTTTGAACCTGTTATTATTTCAGAAACATTTTCCAGATTGACTAATCCTAATATCCATGCCCTAATCGCAACACATAACTTTTCAAAGTCTTCTTCAGTTTTCAAACTGGTTTCTGCTATAAAAGGATCAACTAGTCCAGCATGGACAAACAAATTACTTCCTATTATTACAGCAGGCATTCTGGTACACCCAATCAATGTTCCGTATTTACCTCCTACTTCAAATGCTTTTTTTCTATTTTTTTTGCCGGTTTCTAAGTCTTTGTTTTCATCAAATCCCACAAGACCCTCATAAGAAACATAATCAAATTCTCCCATGATATTTTTAATTTCATGATTTCCTAACAAAGATATAACTCTTCCACCTTCTTTCTGCGCTTGTTCATCTAAATTTGTAAATAGTTCTAATATCTTTACATCTGAATTTTCATCAGGATTTGTTGTCATTTTATTTTCACATGTCATTTTTCCTAAAGGCCTACATCTGTCAATTTGATCGCCAACTTGAACAACATAAGTATTCCCACCAATCCATTTAATATTATCTCCATCAACTTTTATTAATTTTGAAATTGTTAACAGTTCTATCGCCAAATTATAATCTCCATGTATATCCCCAAAACTAACTATAGTTTCTACTTTAGGTAGAATAGGTGGCATATAGTCTTTATTTGGACATTTTTGTTTAAAAGTCTCTTTGAAATCATTAATTAAATTTGGATGACTTTTGTCAATTTCCTCAATAAAGGGTTCTTTGGAAAACATTGATGACATCATATCATCTTCATAATCTGATGAATTTCTAGACATTTTTTTCTTTGATTTTTTTTTTCTTCCTCCTGTTAATATTGCTATTTCTGGCAAATCAGTATTAAGCTTATAATATTGCATATATTATAAGCTTCGGAAAAACAACATTAATAATTTTTACATAAATATTGTTGCATATTCCGCTGGATGATCCGTTTTTTTATTTGTTATATCAATTGCGCCAATGTCATTTATTCCAGCATAGTTGTCAGAACTTAATAAATTATATCCTCTTAACTTCGGATCTTCAAAATATGTTTTTATAATTTTAATTTTATTTTCATAATATTTTAATGGATCAATATTTGATTCGCTTGGGATAAAACAGTTTGTATTCGAACTTGTTTTTATGTAGACTTTATGAGAGAATTTTTTTTGTATTGAAGAATTTTCACATATATCATTTTTCTTTTCATTTATTTTATCTATTTTCATCTCCTTTGGCTTTTGAATATCATTTTCATAATATGTCTGATCAGTATTATTTACAATGTTGTCATAGTCAGGCATTGAAACATTATCTTCATTGTCTTTTTTTGCCGAATATGAAGCAAAGTGTTCAATCTCTTTTTTTGGATAAGGAACTATCAAAGGGTCATCGCTATGTACTTTTAAAGTTAAATATAATGCCAATATGAAAAGAACAACAATAATTACAATTATCATACTATAATATTTACTAATGAAAAATAATGAATAATAGGGCATTTATTATTTATTATTTAATATATTTTAAATTTATGCATTAAAATCGATTTCGGCATATTGTGATGTTGATACATCATCTAGACCAATAACTTCACTTGCATGAACGTCTCCTCCTGTCAATAATGCTACTTCTGCTTCTTGTTCTTGTTCCTTTCTTGGTGTTTCTTCTTCTTGCCATTTTTGATGTTTGTGTGATTCTTCTTCTTCAGAATTTACTCTTGCGCAGCTATGGGTTTCTTCATGACTTTCAACACCTACTGGCTGTCCATGATGTTCTTCACCCAGCAATGGATGCATCACACCATGTTCTTCTTGTGGATGTTCCTCTGAACGGTGTTCTTCTGATTGATGTTCTTCTCCTGATAGGTCGCCGTCCATCATTTCATTTGTTTTAAAACTATTAAGTGCCATTAATACAACCATCACTGCAACTGATGAGACGAGTGCAACTTTAACATCTTTCTGAAGAATATAAATAAGCATGAAAAACATAAATAATTTGACTAATAGATTATCAAATAATCTTGATAAATTAGATGGTAGACGTGCTGCGGCATAACTTGCATATACTATTAAAAAGAGTGTTGCGCCGGCCGAAACGTATTTGTCATCGAAAACTTTTAAGTATTCTTTCATTGTCTTATCAAATGAGTTAATGAGCGATTCCATTGATATATATATATTCGATAAATTTAAAATTTATAGTCCAAATATTTTTTAACTCAAAATACATTTAACAGAATAATAACTTATATTAAATTATGTCTAAATTTATATCTTATGATGGATACTATATGCCAAAAAATAAACTCACTGATAAAGAATTAAAAGATGTTAAAAAAGACTTAACAATCACGCCAAATATCTTGATGGAACCAAAAACAAAAGAGGAAAAAGATAAATTAACTTATGAAATATATAAGTCGACAGATAAACATATTATAATGCCAATCTACTATGGAATTACAAAATTCGGAAAATGTGACAATAAAATGAATATTCAAAAGACAAAATTTAAGTTTACAGGAAAATTGAGAGATTATCAAGAATCTATTGTTGAAAAATGTCTTTCAAGCATCAAAGAAAAAGGGGGTGGATTGCTGTCTGTCCCATGTGGTGCCGGTAAAACAACAATGGCATTGTATATGGCTTCTGAATTAAAATTAAAAACTCTGATTATTGTACATAGGTCAATTTTATTAACTCAATGGATTGAAAGAATCAACCAGTTTACGGATGCAAAGGTCGGAATTATTCGTGGAAAAAAGGTCGATGTGGATGGCAAAGATATTGTGATTGGAATGATCCATAGTGTTAGCCAAAGGGACTATGATCCTGAAATTTTTAAGCAATTTTCATTTATCATTTATGATGAAGCACACCATTGTCCATCTAAAGTATTTTCACAAGCACTTATGAAAACAACAGGAATACATACATTAGCATTAACTGCAACACCATATAGAAATGACAATTTGATTAAAGTAATGCATTGGTTTTTGGGAGACACGATGTACAGAATTAAATTAAAGGTGAATTCAGCAGTAGTTGTAAAAAGATTTTTTTATTACTCAAGTGACAAATCACTGTTTGTTGAAAAGAAAGCCTATTTTAAGGGCAAAATGTTGCCATCAGTTACAAAAATGGTTGGTAACATTTCACAGATTAAAACAAGAACAAGAAATATTGCAAACATAATAACTGAAATTTTGAAAAATACTGATGAAAACAGAAAAATTTTTGTTTTGAGTAAATTAAAATCAATATTAAATGACACAAAAGATATTGTTGACAGAAAGGTTGAAGAGTCTGAACAGAAGACAGAAACAAGATTATATACAGGTGATATGAAAGATGATGAACGCGATGAAGCTGCTGAAAAAGCAGATGTCATGTTTGCCACTTATGATATTGCAAATGATGGTTTCGATGTAGAACGTCTGAATACTTTAATATTGGCAACATCGAGAAAAGATGTCATACAATCAACAGGACGCATTATGAGGAAACCATTAGAAGTTGGTAATACAAGACCTTTGATTATAGATTTTATTGATGACTTATCTGTATTTTCAAATCATGCAAGAGAAAGACTAAAATACTATGACAGATGCAAATATAAAATAGAAAATTATTATTTTTATGATAATAAATTAGTAAGTGAAGAAGACTATGAAGAGTTGAAAAATGGAAAAAACAAAGAAATTAAAAAAAAATCATTAGAAAAAGCATTAAAAACTAAAAAAATAACAGATGATGAAATAACAAAAAGGAATGATATTATATTTGACACTTCAAATGAAGATTCAGAAGAAGAAATTGTAAAACCATATAAAATAAATCCACAAATTCGTTATATTCCTATGTCATAAGAAATTTTTAGAGCCAAAATATTTTAACTTTGTATCAATTGATGTAAAGTTAAAAATAAAAAATTGATAAAATATTTACAAACAAATCTATTTTAAGACAATGAATAATAAGATATATTATGTCTAGAGAGAATTTACCATGGATTGAAAAATACAGACCACATATGGTCGAAGATATTTCAATGGAACCACTATTAAAAAGAATAATAGAAAACATATTAAAAACCAATGAGATGCCTAATATAATGCTTACTGGCAATCCGGGGGTAGGCAAGACGACTACAATATTATGTATTGCAAATAAGTTATATGGAAAATATTATAAAAGTGCAGTATTAGAAGTCAATGCTTCAGATGATAGAGGTATCAAATCAGTACAGAATGATTTGACAGATTTTTGTAATTTAAAATTGGCATATTCAAAGGAAGATGAAAAAAAATATGCAAAACACAAATTAATTATTTTAGATGAGGCGGATAATATTACAGAAAAAGCGCAAAATCTAATAAGTGTCATGATGGAAAAATATTATGATAAAGTTAGATTTGCATTTACCTGCAATAAGTCAACAGATATTATTGAATCAATACAGAGTAAATGTAAAATATTAAGATATCCTAGATTGAAACATGAATTTGTTGTTGATCGACTTAAATATATTGTTAAAAAGGAGAAGGTCAATTATGAAAAAACAGCATTAGAACAAATTGCTTGTCTATCTATTGGAGACATGAGAAATGCAATAAATTTACTTCAATTGGTCTATAATAAACATGATGATGTTTCATTGAAAAATGTCAATTCAGTGTGTGATTTGCCACAACCGGATTTGCTTAATGAAATATTGAAATTGACAATTGAAAAAAAATTTAGAGATGCCTTTACAAAAATTATAAATATAAAAAATAATGGATTTTCCGGATTAGACATATTGAAAAGCATATTGATGATATTAAAAATGCCAATTACAAAAAATATTACAGAAGAACAAAGATTAAAAATTTTTGAAATTACATCACAACATTATTTTGACATTTCAAAATCGATTGACAGTAATATGCATCTTGGCGCTTATATATCTGATTTATGTACAAAATAGTTTAAGGATTAGGTAGGTAATACAGTTATTAGGAATGACAGAAATTGTGGAAAAAGAAAAGGTTTATTTATCATTTGACATTGAAGCTGACGGGCAGTCGCCAGCATACAATAGTATGTTGTCACTTGGTATTGTTGGATTTAAAACAAATGGAGATGAAGTATTTGAATGGCAAAAGAATCTGAAGCCAGAGGCGGACAAACATATGGAACAAAGATGTTGGAATGAATTTTGGTCAAAACATCCAGAACAATGGAAATTTGTAAACACGAATCAAGTTAGCGTAGAAGAAGGCATGTTGGACTTATCTGCCAAATTAAAAGAATTGAATAAAACATATAAATTTGATTGGGTTGCGAGACCAAGCGCATATGATTGGCAATGGTTAAAGTATAATTATGAAAAAACAAGAGAGACGCATGCTGATATGTTTAATATTGGATATACTGCAAAATGTTTGTCTGCGCTTTGGTGGAGTTATTGTAAGAGAAATAAATTAACGAGTGAACAGAAAAATACATTATGGAAAAAGCTTGAAGGAGACACAACTGTCACTCATAATTCCCTTGACGATGCAAGAGCACAGGGACGTGTATTTGTAGGTTTGATGAAGCTAGATGGAATTTTTTAATTGTTATACACAAAAAATGTATTAATTTATCTGCGTAAAAAATGTATAAATTTATTTATAACTAAATTTATATGTTCAAGACATGGTATAATCACTTTGCGCCCTGTGATTCTTCATTATTTAATCATCCAAGTAAAAAGGTTGAGAAAACAGATGACACTGTAACCCTCGATGGATTTTTAAAAATAGTGATGATATTAGATGAATCTGGCAGCATGTCTAGCATTAGAAACGACATGATTAAATCAATCAACGATCTTATAACAGAACAAAAACAAATAAAAGAAAGACCCGCAACATTTACTTTAGTAAAGTTCAATGATAAAACAACAAGAGTTGTTGTTAATAAACCATTAGAAAATGTTAAATTATTGACAACAGAAGATTATAATCCTAATGGTTCAACTGCATTGTATGATTGCATTGGTGATACTGTCAAATGGTTTAGAAATGAAAAAGATGTATTGCTAATTATTGTCACAGATGGTCAAGAAAATGCATCGACAAAATACAGAAAGAGTGAAGTATTAAGAATGATTGAAGAAAAGAAGGAATCAAATGGATGGACATATGTTTATTTATCAGACGATTTATCTACTGCAAAACAGGCGGATGATATAGGTATATATGAATCAACATATGCAACAAATTGTGTTATTGAAAAACAAAATTTCGGTAGTTATATTTCAAAAAATCTAAATTCTGCTGTTAAGTCACACAGAAGAACAGGTGTCACAGTACAGTCAAGTTTGAATAAACATTAAAAATTTAAAAAAAATTGTAAAATCGCTGAATCGCGATTTTATCATTTTTTTATTTATGATTTGGTCTAAAGACCAAATCATAAATAAAAAAATTGAAATTTCAAATTAATGTTTTATATTATTACATCAAATAATATAAAATAAGCAATAATGGATTATCCAGAGTTACCACCAACAATCAAAAATGAAGTGACAATATGTAGACCTATCAAAACAATGCATGATTCAATACATGGAATTATTGAGATTACAGAGTTTGCATTAAGAGTAATTGATTCGCCAGAGTTTCAAAGATTAAGATATCTTAAACAACTGGGTACATGTAATTTTGTATATCAAAATGCGATACACACAAGATTTGAACATTCAATTGGAACATATCATTTGACAAAACAACTGTTAGATACATTGACAAGAAATATTGGTTCATATACAGATCCATGTGAGGTTGATAAATATTTAAATAATATTGATGAGTTAAAAAAATATTACAAAAGAACATATGATGATAAAACACATACACTTGATATTTATATTGTTGAATTAATAAAAATTGCTGGCTTATGTCATGATTTAGGACATGGCCCTTATAGTCATATTTTCGATGATGTATTTATTCCAAACACAGGAAAGAAAAGTTCGCCATATGCATCTCATGAAATGAGATCAGGAGCACTTCTCGAAAGAATTATAAAAAATGATAATGTATTGTCAAAAATTATTACTGATGATGAAATTATGTTTATGAAAAATATCATCAATCCAAAAGCTAAACACAGTGGATTTGTGTATCAAATTGTGTCAAATAATTTAAATGGCTTAGATGTTGATAAATATGACTATCTTAAGAGAGATTCGGTTGTAATCAATATTCCAGTATCATTTGACTTTTCAAGATTAATTCAAGGTGTAAAAATTGTTGACAACATTATATGTTATCCAGAACAGGCTGTTTACGATGTATTAAATTTGTACAACACAAGACATTATTTACATCGACAGGTGTATGGTCATAAGGGTGTTATTGCATCACAATATATCATTTCTGAAATTATGGAATTAATAGATCCAATTTTAAACATTTCATCTTCAGTAGAAAATTTAGACAATTTTATTTTGTTGTCTGATGAATACATTTTAAATTCAATTAAGTTTCTTAATAATTCTAAATTAACAATTGTTCCTCATAAGTATAAAGTTAATTTAGAAAAGGCAACACAACTTATGATAAATTTAGGAGATTATCATAAGTTATATCCATATATTGGAACAGTTATTTCTGAAACAAAATCAGAAATGACTGAAGTTGATTTTGCAAAAATATTCAATAAAAAATCTCTTAATAAAATTTCATCAAATGATATTTTACTTTTCAAAAATAGAGTTGGTTATGTGAGTGGTAATAAAACAAATCCTTTAGACAATATTTATGTCTATAAAACCAAACATTTGACAAAAGACAAGCTAAGAGCAATAAAATTTGATAAATCACATATTACAAAACTAATGCCTGCTTTGCATCAAGAACATGTTATGATGATTTTTTATAAATATAAAGATAATACTGATGCAGTCGATGAACTAAGAAAATTTGTTGATAGTGAACTAAACTCTTTTGACAGACCAAACAAAAGAACAAGACATTAAAAAATTGAAATTATTAAAATTATTAAACATAACATAATATTTATTTATATAAAATGGAAGATACATCAGTAATAGATGAATTAAATAAGATTGAAGATCAAATAGAATCGCTACAGAAAAAAAGGGATGAATTCATCAACACAATTTTAATTGGATACATAAAAGAACACATTGTGCCAGAGGGATATCCAACAGTGAAATTTATAAAATGGTATACTAATCATATATTACGATTTGAAGAAGTTTGGCATAGTCCTTTTTATATTAATCTTGGAGATAATTTGGATTCATTAGAAGCTATAGCGCAGCCAATATTATGTTTATACATAACTTCAAAAATTCTAACACAACAACACATTGAATATTTATTTCCAAAATGTAAAACCTACAGAAAATATAAAAGAGACACTGAATTTGTAATATCCAATGGTGAAATCATATTGACAGAACCAGAAGTATTGCTTGAAACCACAAAAGCGTATTTGACATATTACATTAAAAAATTAAATTATTTTAACATTACAATAATTATTAATAATTATATGAATATAATGTTTCAAACAGATAATCTTTCTTTTTTGATGTATGATGAAGCCAATAAATTCACATTCTGTCGTCAATATCATATGTCAATTTTAAAAGCTATCGAATACATAAATAAAAATCTTCTTGTCGATCATGAGCTATGTAAAATTAAAAACAAACGAGATTCATATGAATTAAAAAAATTGAATGTTTAAATATCTAAGATCTTCATAATTATTTATTATTATCTTTCTATGTCACCTCATTAAACAATCAAAATGGCTGATATTTTTACAGAATTTGTAAAGTGTAATCTTGCTATTAAATTAGCAAAAGATACACGAAATGAACACATTACATCAGTCTTAATTCCATATCTAAAAGAACACATTGTACCAGAGGGATATCCAACATTGAAATTTGTGTCATGGTACAATGAACATATGTCAAAATTTGAAAAATTTAAAGATACTTTTACGATAGATCCAATGTTTATTGAATTAGTGAATAGCGGTTTTCCACTATTGTATGTACGAAGCCATTCTAATATTCTTAAGAAGAAACACATAATCGAATTATTTCCCAAATGTACGATCTTTAGAAAAAACGATAAATTTACTAGCTATGATGGTTCTATTATTTTAAATGATCAAGAACTTCTGCTTGAAGCCACAAAATTATATGTTAACCATTTTCGTGAAAAAGACGATTATGCAGGATATGTGAAAGTATTAAATAATTATCTTAGCATCAAATTTAGAACTGATCCGGAAAATTTTATGGAACACCATAAACGAAGAACAGTATCTTTTTACCTTACAGACAATCTTGAAGAAATCGTACGTCATATAAATGACACATTTGGGTATCCACGTTTAGATGTTGATTTTTTGGAAGATCATAACAGTTATAAAAAATATTTTGTCGTTAGAAAGATTGATATGAATATAATTGATCTACGTAACCATGCCACTGAAGAATGAATTTATTTATGAAGAATGATAACAATAATTTTGTTTAAGAGGAATTGAACAATATTGAAAATTGTAAAAACATGGCAAGCATGTTTTAGTCTTTTTAATGATATATGTATTTCCTAAAAAAAATACATATATGATTAAAAATTGTAAAATCGCTATTCTATCAGTTTGTTTAAAGGAACATAATATTAATTAAAAATTGTAAGATCGCTATTCTATCAGTTTGTTTAAAGGAACATAATATTAATTAAAAATTGTAAGATCGCTATTCGCGATCTTATCATTTTTAATTATTTAATATGTTGCTTTCGCCACATATTAAATAATTAAAAATTGTGGAATATCCCTAACGGGAATTCCATAATTTTTTTATTTTAATTTTCGCCTATGGCGAAAACTTAAAATAAAAAAATTGAATCTTCAACAGCATGGAAACATATGTAAATAGTTTTATCATATCTATCAAAAATGAATTCTATCATAACTGGTGCTGGGGCTGCATTGTGTCTTGGCGGATGGACATATTTTAACAATAAACAAAAGAGTATTATTAATGAAATTAAAAATATCGAGACGGTAGAAAACTTTGAAGATTTAAAAGACAACAAGAAAGTAGTATTAAAATATTACCCCAACATCTATATTCAATGGATTGAATTGTACAAAGAAGATGATGTAAATGTATTGAAGGCAATCCCATCAATTACATTTGGAAGAAATACTATTGAACCGTCTACAACACTTGTTGCTGATGTTGAAAGGGTTAGAAAATTCAAAGGCGGATTTCTAAACTTGTCTGATTACTTAAGTTTGCCAATTAGACCAACAAATGACGTAAAGTATTCATTTTCGGATTTTGATAATAAGCAAGTGCCAATTTACCGTTCAGGATATGACATTGCAACTGATTTTGTATCGAGAAAACCAAATAATGTGTCAATAAATAAAAAAGAAACATATGAACTTATTTCATATTATGGGAACAGGTCAGACCCAGTTTATTACTTAGGAAATAAAACAGGCGATAATTTTCTTTTTACAAGATTTGGAAGGGATAACAATAAAATTATTAAAGACGAAATTAATGAACACATAAGTGATTATTCGACTGGAAAAATTACGTGTGGTGTAATTGGTGTATTTTGTGTGATTGGTTTGCTAGCAAGTTTTTCAAATTAAATTATACCATGCTTCTTTTTTGATGTTTACTATTTTTTTTATTTGCTTCTTTTATTATATCTTCCACTTTTTCTTTTTTTGGATTCTTAACTTCTGCATCTTTTTCTGCCTTGTTTAACGCCTCATCCAAAATGCCTCCTGTGATGACTTTCATAAATGGCAATATTAAATTTTGGAATTCTTTATATTTATCTTCATATGCTTCTTTTGTTGCATCTTCTTCATTATCTTCAATCCACTGTTTTAATTCGGTAATTGATTCAGATATTTTTTGCAGTGATTTTTCACTTACTTTAGTTTTAAAATCTTCAGCCCCGACTGTTCTTTCAATAGTTGCCACGTATGCTTCTAATCCATTCTTTGCTTCTATTTTCTCTTTTGCCTTTTTATCATTTTCTGCAAATGTATTTGCATCTGCTATCATTTTTTCTATATCATCATCACTTAATCTTCCCTTTTTATTTTCAACAATAATGTGATTGGATTTTCCTGTTGATTCCTCCGTTGCAATGACATTCATAATACCATTAGAATCAACTTTGAATATCACCTTTATTTTTGGTGTTCCTCTTGGCATTGGTGGAATGCCTTTTAGTTCAAACACACCTAATAAATTATTATCTTTTGTCATTGTTCTCTCTCCTTCAAATATCTTGATTGTAACCCCAGGTTGGTTATCCGAATATGTACTATATACCTTTTCTCTATCACATGGAATACTTGTATTTCTTTTAATCATCTGATCCATCACACCTCCTGCTGTCTCAATACCTAATGTCAATGGAATAACATCAACCAGAACAATTGAATCTATCACATGATCTCTCATTCCCGACAAAATTGCCCCCTGAACTGATGCGCCATATGCAACAGCTTCATCTGGGTTAATATTTGATCTTATTTTGTCAGGAAATCTTTCATTTAATAATTCTTGTATTCTTGGTATTCTTGTAGAACCACCAACTAAAACAACATCAGTTATATCTTTTTCTTTCAATCCAGAATCTTTTAATGCTTTATCAATGGGAGTAAAACATCTATCAAAATCATCTTTACATATTTCCTCAAACTTTTTTCTTGTTAATTGTATGTCCAAATCATCGCCCTCATAGAAATTTTCCACTGTTATCTTTGTTGTTGTTGATGATGATAATGTCTTCTTTGCAGTTTCACATGCTGTTTTTAATCTTCTTGTTGCTCTTACATTTGATAACAGTTCTTTGAATTTCAAAACATTTTCAACGTATTCTTTTTGTTTAGCACTTAATGTTTTTTGCCCTTTTAATAAAATTTTTGTTTCTAAATCTGGTATTTCGGATAATGACTTGACATTATACTGTCCCAATAAAACTAACTTATCTTCTTCTTTTAATGTTTTTGTTTTGAGAATTTTCTTTTCGGCATATGTCATCAAAGCATAATCTTTAATCATATTATCAAAATCCTCACCGCCCAAATGTGTATCACCTGACGTTGACTTAACTTCAAAAACACCTTGAAATATGTTTAAAATTGTGACATCCAATGTTCCTCCACCCAAGTCATAAATCAAAACATTTCTGTCTGCGGTGTCATTTAATTTATCTAAGCCATATGCCATTGATGCTGCGGTTGGCTCATTAATAATTCTGAGTACGTTAAGACCAGCAATTCTTCCCGCATGTTGTGTTGCCTGTTTTTGTGAATCATTAAAATATGCTGGGACTGTAATGACAGCATCTGTCACTTCACATCTTAAATAACTTTCTGCAATATTTTTCATTTTTGTCAATATCATTGCCGAAATTTCTTCTGGATGAAATTGTTTAGTTTCGCCTAAATATTCAACTTCAATTAACGGTTTGTCATCATCTCCCTCAACAACATTAAAAGAGAAATGTTTTATGTCTGCCTGTACGCTATCATCGGAAAATTTTCTTCCCATTAATCTTTTCACATCATATACTGTATTTTTTGAATTTTGACCAGACATAGTTTTAGCTGGTTCTCCTATATATCTCTCTTCTTCTGTAAAAGAAACATAACTTGGAGTTGTTCTGTTTCCTTGATCATTTGCAATAATTTCCACTTTTCCATCACCCTTATAAAATCCCACACAACTATACGTAGTACCTAAGTCAATACCTATACAAACTTTAGACATTGTATATAATATTATGCCATCATCTTAAATATTTTTTATTTTCGCATTTGAGACAATAAAAAATTGAAAAGTATAACATTTGTGATATATTTATTTATGACAAAAAAGAACACTGTAAAAATGGAAGATAAAGTAGAGATTTGTGGTCTATATTATGATAAAACTATCACTGGACTATATTTTTCATATGAAGATTTAACAGAAATACCTGCAAATATTAAATACTTGACAAATTTGCAAATTTTTTGTGTAAGTTTTAATAAATTAAAAAGAATAAAAGAAAATACATTTGATAAATTAACAAATTTGGAATATTTGCATTTGCATAATAATAAATTAACAGAAATAAAAGAAAACACATTTGACAAATTGATAAATTTGCAAGAATTGTATTTAGGCAGTAATAAATTAACAGAACTAAACGAAAATACATTTGACAAATTGACAAATTTGGAAGAGTTGTATTTAGTTTTTAATGATTTAACAGAAATAAAAGAAAATACATTTGACAAATTGACACATATGCAAACTTTGGATTTAAACGGCAATAATTTAATAGAAATAAAAGAAAATACATTTGATAAATTAATAAATTTGCAACAGTTGTTTTTAGGCAACAATGAATTGACAGAAATAAAAGAAAATACATTTTGCAGATTGACAAATTTGAATACTTTGAGTTTAAGAAATAATAAATTAACAGAAATAAAAGAAAATACATTTGGCAGATTGACAAATTTGGGATATTTAGATGTGAGTAATAATAAATTAAAATCTTTACCATTATCAATTTTGAATTGCCGAAGATTACATTCATTGCGATATCTTGGAAATACAATTGTTACAGTAGACATTAGAATCCAACGATTCATAAATAGAATGAAAAATTACAATAATCATGGAATCTTCAATGATTCTCAAAATGTCCATTCATCAAGCATTCAAGAATCTGTAAAAAAATCAATAGATAATCTTATGAAAGACCCTTTTACTTGTGACAAAGAATTCATTATTGAAACCCTTTTGACTTCAAAATTAGAATGTATTTCATCTTTACTATCTTATTTAGATGATGAAGCTTATCACTCGACGCTTTTATTGACGTTTTATGAGGTATTTGTAAAGGTATTTGGAAGGATTTCGAACAGTCCACATAAAGTAGAATTGATGATAAGATTGGATGAAGAAATGATGGAATCAGAGTGCAAATGTTTTACTGGCAGAATAACAAGACTTCTGAATGTTCTTAACGGGTTTTATGAAGATATTCAAATTACAATCTCAAATAATGAAAGAATAAGTGCAATTATTCTGTCAACTTTAGACGGACAAGAAATGAGTGATGAATTAAGAGAAATTTGTAGAGCAAAACTAAAAGACATCGGAATAGAAGATGAAGAGATAGAAATATGGCTAAGATGAAAAATTGAAAAATAAATCCCTTGACTTGCATTACAATAAATATTTATATTACCATTTTAAAAAATGTCAAACAAGAGAAGAAGATATGACACATTTGACTGTTGTTTAAAAAGATTAACAGAAGAACCAGAACCACGTGAAGAATGGAATAAAGAAGGAAATTATATGTACATGATAAGAATAAAATTAAGAAAGGGATGTGACGATTCTGATGATTTATATTGTTACAAAGTTGGCTATACTGAATATCCTTTTATCAAAAGATTTAGACAAATAGATTCTGAATTCGACTGTTGTGGTGGTGTAGATCCATCATATTTTCTCCTTGTGTTTATGTGCAAAGTCAATGGTAAACGTGATGAAATTAAGTTTCACAAAAAAGAAATTAGGAGAGTCGCAAAAAAATATAGAGTATATGCAAATAAAAAAAACGGAGGATTGTCAAAAAATTGTTATAGAATATCAGCAAATTTTTATGACATTTTTAAGAGATATGTTGAAGAAAATCATTTTAAATATTGGGAGTCAAAAAGATATACAATAGATAATGGTAAAAGAGAAACATTTGATGGAAAACATGTGACAAAAAGAGATCTTGAATTAGATTCTGACGTGTCATCTGAAGAAGATCAAGATGAAACAAGAGATTATCATGAAAGTGATGGTGATGAATTGAGTGAAGAAGAAGATGATGTTATTGTTATAGGTAGCTGTTCAGAATCGAGTATTACTGATGATTCTAGTGATACTGCATCAAGTGGCACAGAATTTGATACTGAATGCTACACTAGTGATGATGAAAGTGTTGTCAAAAAAGAAGATGAATATGAAGAAAAGAAAGAGATAAGTAACTTAATTAATTTTGTATTCTAAATTTTATTTATGACTATGGAATTAAAAAAATAAACATATGATTTAAAATTGTAAAATCCCCTAGCGGAAATTTTATCATTTTATTCAAAAGGAACTGAACAATAATAAAAAATTGTGAAAAATGCTTGTCGCATTTTCAGTCTTTTAAATCATATGTATTTTATAAAGAAAATACATATGATTTAAAATTGTAAAATTCCTATTCGGAATTTTATCATTTTTTAATTTATTATTTCGCCTTTAGATGAAAAAATTGTAAAATTCCTATTCGGGATTTTATCATTTTTTAATTTATTATTTCGCCTTTAGATGAAAAAATTGTAAAATTCCCTAGCGGGAATTTTATCATTTTTATTTTTAAGATTTGGTGTGAAACACCAAATCTTAAAAATAAAAATTGAAATATATACATCAAATCACACTGCATTATGACATTGAATATAAAGATATTTTAATATCTTGAATGTAGGTATGAAGAGACGCCCAAAGTCAAATTCAATTGATATAATAATGGATGCAAAAACGCAGCCAATAGACATTCCAAACACAAGTAAAATTAAAAAAAACATAGATACAAATTTTCCATTTTCATTTGACAAACCGCCAACTCCGCCAACACCTATAAAAATACAAAAACCTATTAGAAAACAATCATCGACTGACATACTGTCATCAACGCCGCCAAATGACGATATAATTACAAAAAATTTACAAAATGCATATCAGAAGCAAGCAAAAAAATGGACAAATTCTGATCAAATCTTGAATTGTCAAAGATGCAAGACAGAATTCGGTTTATTGACAAGAAAACATCACTGTAGAGCATGCGGAGATGTATTTTGCTGGAACTGTTGTAATAAGAATATAATCATTCCTGAAGAGTTTATATCAAAGCCAAAGGAAAGTGAAAATTGCAAAATATATATATCACAATTTATACATAAGACAATTTTGAAAACAGACAGAAGTACACTTGTATGTTGTGACTGTTATAGAAAAATTATGAATATTCAACAGGCACCATACATTGTAAAAATATGTGAATATTTAGATGTGTTAACATTACGAAATGTTGCAATGATACCATCAAAAAAATGGAGAAATGCATCTATACATCAGTTGGCAAAATTTAGAAATATTCAATATGTGTCTCCAGACGATTTTTTCAATGAGTGGGAAATAAATTCTCTTGTCATATCACAACAATTGTTGACTGCACATAATACATGGTTTACAGCAATGGTCAAGACATTTATACAAAAATATTATAAATTTGAGCATGTTGACTTTTTACTAAATTTAAAATCGATTGTCGAGCTATACACTGAAAAAAAGGGACAGAAAAATACATCATGTGTCAATTTAATGTGTTCAAGACGATGCAATTTAATTTTAGATTTGTATGATTTTATAGAGGTGTTTAAATTCATAACTTATATAGAAAAAAAAGAACCTAAATTTTGGAAAAATGATTTATTAAAAGAAATAATTATTTATTATGCTGGAGCAACATCTACCCCAATTATAAATAGTCATGAAATAGTCATATGTTACATCCCAATATTTTGTTCTTGTCTAATAACATTGTTAAATACTCAACCAAGGAAATTTGGATTCAGTGACTTCAGTTTTTTTGAAAGTATGTTGGATTTATTATGTTTTCCCAAAAAATCAGATCAATCTTTTGATTATGACTATTCAGAAATAATTATTAAAGTCATGTTTGAAATGATGTATATTGATTCTCCATTAAAAGGATTAGGTGGAAATAATTTGTTGAAATTTATAAAAGATATATATATACCAAAAATAGGCAAAAAAACATTATATGATTATGTTAAAAAAACATGTAAATACTTCGATGAAATATGTTTGACAAAAATGGATCCATTGAATATTAAATTGCCTATATTGTATCCATTTGACATTAATTATAATATAGTTAATATAAAATCTATATCGGTTGTAAAAAGTAACACGTCTCCTATAATTTTAGACATAGTATTATCTAATGGTGTCAATGAATTAAATAAAAAAATATTAATAAAAAATGATGTACAATTAAGAAAAGAACAGATTGTGTCATGTCTTATAAAAATTCTACAGGAAAAACTGGAACAGCAATCACTCAGAAAAAGAATTGACACATTTGAAGCAATTCCATCATATCATATTTTGATGATATCAGGAGATGTTGGCATTATAGAATTTGTTGAACATAGTCAGACTCTCAGAGCAATTAATTTAAAAGGATACACGTTACAAAACTATGTATGTGATATAAATAAGACAGAAAAGATAGATATTATTAAAAACAGATTTGTAAAAAGTCTTGCAATATCAAGTTGTATTTCATATATTTTAGGTTTAGGAGATAGGCATTTAGACAACATAATGATGAATAACAAAGGACAGATATTCCATATCGATTATGGGTATCTAATGGAAAATCCAAAAACACATATTTTAGGAGCACCAAATATAAAAATGACATCAGATATGATTGATTTTATTGGCGGAAATCAGAGTGAATATTATAAAATGTTTAAAGACTTTACATGTTTGACATATGATTTAATGAGATTATATAAGAACATTATTACAAATTATTATCATATGCTTGCAGATGAACAATTAATTGACTGGGCTGATTTTAAAGAAAAATTAGAAACCAGATATCTTGATGGACTAAATTGTACAGATATCAAAATTACTTTGGTAAAAGAAATTGAAACTTCATACAGATATTCAGATACCATAACTGACATATTTCACAACCTTAGACAAAAATTTTTTTAACTAATGGCAAATCAGATCGTGGAAATATCAGAATCATCGAAAAATTACACGAATCATCATCTAGATATGGTATGAATTGCCATCTACCTTCTCCAGTATTTTCTTTGATTTTTACATGTAACACTGGATTTTCTAAGACATATTCCATAAAACAATCAAAACTTGATAATGGATAAAAATTTAACATTATGTTGTCACTTTTCCTGTAAAATTCGCATGCATTATATATTTTTATTTCTTTGTCTTTTTTTAATACATTTGACACAAACTCATAAATTCCTTTATCAACACATAAGCCTTCACAATATTCTGTTTCTAGATCTGCAGAGGGATGAGCACATAGATGATCTATCACAAGCGGATTTTGTGTTGCAATTATACCATTCTTCACTATTGTATCAAGCGTGCTATCGCCTGATACAATGTCTAATAACAGATTAATGTTTTCTGTTTCCATTTTAATTTATGTTATATTTAGATGTATGTTGATTATGATCATATTTCAATTTTTATTCATCAGACATTTTCTTTAGAAAATGTCTGATGAATAAAAATGATAAAATCGCGAATAGCGATTTTACAATTTTTTTATTTATGTCCATTTCCTTTTAAATAAAATGATAAAATTCCTTTAGGGATATAGAAAAATTATACTTTTCGCATTTTAGTCTTTTTGTTTAAGAGGAACAGATCTATAATAAAAAATTGTAAATTCGTCTATGCGACGAATTTATCATTTTTTATTTTTACTTGTGTGTCTAAAGACACACAAATAAAAATAAAAAATTGAAATTAAAACTGCTTGAAATTATAGCTTAAACAGATGAGAATATTATAAATCATGTCGTCAGAAAATCAGCAAGTTGGTGCATCAGGAGATGAAAACTATGAATTACATGTAAAAACATTATCAGGCAAAACAATTGTCTTAAATGTTCAACCAAATGCAACAGTTCTAAGTGTGAAACAACTGATCCACAATAGAGAAGGCGTTGCAGTAGATGATCAACGATTGGTATTCGTTGGCAAACAGCTGGAAGATGATAAAACTCTAGCAGATTATAACATTGCATCGAAATCGACTGTACATTTAGTATTGCGATTAAGAGGTGGATAACCCAATTTATTTTTTTTTATTTATAATTTTATTATATGGATAACAGCGATATAGTAAAATGTATTAAAAGTTTAAATAATAATCCAAATCGCGAAAATTCTATCATAGTAAATTACGTCCCAAGATTTTTCGACGAATTTGCAGCATTCGATTCTGAATTTGTATATAGTGTAGGAATATCAGTTGCAACATTGCCTTCCAGAGTATGTCATTATGCTACTCCAGGAATTAATATAACAGTCCAATTTGCAGATGCAGAAAGCAATCTTATATCATATCTTGGTTCTGACGAATTCACTATAGATTCGTCCCAGATACATTACATAGATTGCGATCCATTAGACGGAAGAACTGATTCAGGCTTGGATGGATACCGCCGGACAAATCTATATATTGAAAATATAACTTATGGATTGCCTAGTGATGTTATTGACGAAATTGCATATTGGAAAATAAAATTAAGATATATTATTGTTGATACAATTGATGATGTTGAAACAAATATAGCATTGCATATTCCTGATAATTATTTGATATTTAATTACGCATTTACAATAGTACCATCAACATAAATATAAATATATACATATAAAATATATATGAACAGTGGCTTTATAAAATGCATCAAAAGTTTAAATATAAATTATCGCCCCCCTATTACAAACACATACATGCCAAAATATCCAAGAGAATGGGCATTATTTGACCCCTACATTAATTTTTTATCAATCAATGTAAGTATGTATAACATATCTGATGGAGACATAATATATGAAGATCCATCTGTCTTATATTGGACTGAATTTGCAAACATAAATGGGGTTCCATTTAGTACAGGAGGTGAAATAATCCATTTCCATCCGGAATATGAATCTGCATTTCTTGGAGGCTTGCCATCTGGGACAGAAGCAAATGAAACTGGATCAAGTTTTATTTATCTACTTGGAAATCTCGTAGATGAAATGTCTGAAGACACCGTCTCTCAAATTCATTATTGGAGGCCAAGACTTATATTATTGACAGATATTGAAGGAGGAGAAGAAGAAATAGATCAAAGACATATTTTGACAACATATATTGTATCTGGGGGAAATTTTGGAATTTGATCTAAAATCACTATTCGCGGACTAATCAATAAAAATTGAATTATAAATCCAATATCCAATATTACAATAATACATTTATTGCAATAATGGAGACATATATGAAAAATCAGCCAATTATTAATATTGGTATGATTGGTCATGTTGCCGATGGGAAAAGCACCATTACAAAATGTCTAACTGGTGTAAAAACACAAAAACATTCAGATGAACAAAAGAGGAACATTACTATTAAATTAGGATATGCAAATGCAAAAATTGGTAAATGTAATTCATGTGAAGATTATTATAAGTCATTCTCATCAGACACTAAACAATTGCTATGTGACTTATGTAATGAAGAAATGACATTAGTAAATCACTGTAGTTTTGTCGATTCCCCAGGGCATCATATGTTGATGCAAACAATGATCAATGGAACATCTGTAATGGATTACACAATTTTGGTTGAATCTTTTGAAAATCAAACTATTCCTGCACCACAAACAAGAGATCATTTGATAATTACAGATAGAACCAATATTCCAAATGCTGTTGTATGTATGAATAAGGTAGATTTAGTTGACTTGACTACTGCAAAAAAGGCAATTGAGAACCTAAAAACATTTTTAAAATCAACAGGGGGTAAACAGTCACCCCTTATTCCTGTGTCTGCTTCATTTAATATTAACATGGACGTCTTAACAAAAATAATCGCAAATCTAAAAGTACCAGAAAGAGACATATCAGCTCCTTTAAAAATGTTTGTCATCAGAAGTTTTAATGTTAATCATCCTGGAATTGATATAAAAAATTTAAAGGGTGGCGTTCTTGGTGGCAGTATTGTGTCTGGCAAAATTAAAGTAGGACAGAAGGTCAAAATATTTCCTGGATTTATTAAAAAGAAAAGTGAAATGTCAAACAATACATTATGGACATATACACCTTTGAATTGCACTGTAAGAAGCATTAATTCTGAAAAAACTTCATTGACAGAAGCCATTTGTGGCGGTCTGATTGGTGTTCAATTAGATATTGATCCAGCACTTACGACTGATGATAAAATGGTTGGTCAAATTGTGGTAAGTGAAAAATTACAAAATTCAGATGTATATGACGCAATTGAAGTTAAAGTTGATTTCATTCCTGAGTTCAAAAAAGATGATGTATTGAAGAAAAAAGATATAGTTGTTATTAGTGTTAATTCTAATAATGTAAATGGAGAAATTATGAGAATCAAAAATGATATATATAGAATTGAATTAGATAAACCATTATACTTAGATCACTCTGATAAAATGACTGTTAGTAAAAAAGTAGCTGACAATATAAATATAATGGGAATTGGTACTTTTGTTAAGGGAATCCCTGCTGAGTTATATTAGTTTTGATTTTTATTTATTCATTTTATATATAAGTTATGAGTGTTCACTCGGCATCTAAAAGGGGAAAGCGTCCCCAAAATGAAGATAAACATACAGTATTACTCAATTTAGATGGCAAGGATAAAAATTATGCCCCCATAAACTTTTACGGTGTATATGATGGACATGGTGGAAAGGAAATATCTTTATTTTTATCGAAACATATGCCTAAATTTTTTTTAAATAAAAAAGTAAAATATCCATTAGTAAATAAATATGTATATAATGTTTTTGATCATTTGCAAAGCAAATTAAAATCAAATCATGGAAGTGTTGCAAAATCAACTGGTTCAACATGTTTAGTTGCTGTACATTATAAACATGAAGATAAGGAATATATCAATGTATTTAATACAGGTGATTCAAGAAGTGTTATATGCACAAATAATAAAGCTGTTCAGATAACAACAGATCATAAGCCACATCATCCAGAAGAAAAATTGAGAATTAAAAAGGCAGGCGGAAGTATTTATTTTGATGGACATGATTGGCGTGTAAAAGATCTTTCTGTTTCAAGGGCTTTTGGTGATGTAGAAGCGGAACCATATGTAATATGTAAGCCAGAAATTTTTACTAGAAGAATTGGCAAAAATGATAAATTTATGATTATGGCATGCGATGGGTTATGGGATGTTTTGTCAAATGAAGAAGCTGTAAATTTTGTGCTGGATAACTGTTATGATATGGAAACAGGTGTTAGAATAAATAAAAAAATAAATATTGCAAAACAATTAGCAGAATTGGCATTAAATAAAGGAACAACAGATAATGTCACAACCGTTGTCACATTTTTTAATTAATTTGCGTCAGTTATACTTAATTTAAATATCAGGCACTAAAAAGTATATAAAAGTGTTTAAATTCTTTAGAATTTGAACACTTTTATATTACTTTTATAGGGTTCTGAAGGGTAGAAAAGCATATAAATTTATTTAAAACCCATGGGTTTTAAATAAATTTATATACTTTTTACCTCCA
>Ga0214923_10000072_pt1 | contig 138349 bp, 124 predicted proteins | sample LL1510_MetaG_FD_177993 | JGI IMG/M metagenome (GOLD analysis project Ga0214923, IMG submission 177993) | Freshwater microbial communities from Lake Lanier, Atlanta, Georgia, United States - LL-1510 | ecosystem: Environmental > Aquatic > Freshwater > Lake | place: USA: Georgia | collected... | reverse complement strand
GAAACAGAATCTGAAAAAAAAAAAATAAATGATCTTGGTAGCGATTCTGAAGAAGATAGCGCGGATGATGCTTCCGAATCAGAATCAGAAGATCAAAAAATAGAATTTCAAGTAATTAGTGATGATGAAGAACATCGCTTAAAAGAAATCAAATCTGGCTTACAAATTATCCCACCACAGAAAAAAATTCGTAAAAAATCCAAAGCTCGTCGATCAATTGCCAAGGTAGTAAAACCGTCTGTGCGATATGCTCCACGACGGGACTTTGTTTTTTCATGGCCAGTTGATATAGAAAGTTTTTGGTTAAGCTCTTTATTTGGACCACGTAAGCGTCCCAATGGACAAGTAGAGTTTCATCATGCTATTGATATGGCTGCGATGAAAGGTACTCCTGTCAAAGCTGCTGCAATGGGAACAGTCATTGTTGCTCAACCTCTTTCTGGCTTTGGAAATTGTATCATGATTGAACATAATAAACATTACAAAACTCGTTATGCTCATTTGCACAGAATCGGTGTACGAGTGGGACAGGTTGTTCAGGAAGGTCAATATATTGGGTCTGTGGGTGATACAGGGCTTGTTCGAAAATCGGGACGAGATGCATCGCATTTGCATTTTGAAGTTCATCAAGATGGTCGTCGGGTAAATCCTTTAGCATTTTTATTTTCATAAACTATTGTAATGTCATATATCCTCTTTGTACCCTGATTTTTAATTCATGAAGGGTTAGGGGATTTTGCATGAATAGTTGGTATCCAATCGGATATCTTATAATTGTTTTTACGGCTTTTGTTCAGGCTGATCATCAGAGGATAGAGCAATATTTTCTATTGGTCGAAAACATGAAAAAATACGTTTTCATGATTAAGCATCATGTCGATAGTAATTATCAATATTCAGATCTTTATCAATCATACGATCATGCAGTGATGGGAACGAAGAATGTTTCAGAATTTATTTGTACTTGCATTGTGACGAGTAATGTTTCGCGCAATGCAGGGATGATGGTCAAGGGGAATGCTTATTTGCAGTTAATTCTTGTTACTTATACTTTACTGCAAGATTTTGTACGTATTTGGCATGATCAAAAAGCTATGAATACTCAAAAGCGGCAAATGTCCTATCAAGAAATGGTCATGCAATATCCTTTTTTATTTTTAATTGAGCAACAAATTAATATCATGAGACATTTGATTGATATGTGTTGCCATGGTTCATTGCCCGAAAAAATTTTTGCAAAGATTAAATTAGTATCAATGGTTTTACCAGGTCCGTATCGACGCCTTACCAAGAAATGGTCTAAAAAATTATATAAGCATGCTTTTGATAATCAGGGAAGATTGATTGATTCAGTCAACTTTGACGATAAGCATCCATATGCTCATTTTACAGAAAAAATTACATCTGATTGGCGGGTTTTATTGATGAATGCACATAAAATGCCGACGGCTCTCGCGATATCTTATGATTCTTCATGTGCTGAAAAAATCGACAATGAATATAATCGCATGTTGCTAGAAATTATTGATGTTGGAATGCAGGGTGATTTTGAGCGTGCGGTGAAATTATCTGAAAATAATTTTAACTTAGTAGCTCAAGAGTTATATTCTTTTTATAGTTCCAGAATTGGAGCATGACATTTTTAATTCTATCCAGTAATCTGGGTAGATATATTATTTTTATTAATGTGGGAAAAAAGTATGAGAGATACGATTATTCATAAATTGATTCGTTGGTATAAGCGACCAAATAAAAACTATTTTGCGGATTTGCTTGAATCTTTAATTGTGATTATTCCTGTCGTGTTTTTAATTAAAACATTTGTGTTTGGATTGTATCAAGTACCAACATGTTCCATGGAAACAACTATGCTTGTTGGAGAACGGTTTTTTGCTGATAAAGTAACACCGTATTTTACCCCACCAAAACGTGGTGAAATTATCTCATTTAACACTCCTGAGTATCAATATTCAGAGAATCGTTGGGTAAATCTATATCAACAATATGTTTCTTGGAATGTGGTTAACTGGACTAAACGTGTGATTGGAATACCTGGCGATCATCTTGTAGGTAAAATTGAAGATGGTAAGCCGGTTATTTATTTGAATGGCAAGTTGCTTGATGAACCATATTTGAATAAATATCCAATTATTTATCGCTACAAACAGGATGAGATTAATCTTCGTAGTTATGATCCAAATAAGCCATTGAGTGACCAACCATTTTACGATATGACTCCTGGGCAGATAGCTCGTGCTAAAATGTATGTAGGAGAGCATAATATTTTATATCCAAATACTCCTGCTCATACGTATGAAGGGGTGGATGTGGATATTTATGATATTCATCTTGGTTTGAATGAATATTGGATGTTGGGTGATAATCGCCAAGGTAGCAAAGATTCACGTATGCTTGGGCCAATTAATTTATCGAAATATTTATTCCATGGTCGTATTATATTTAGAATATGGTCACTTGATAGCGATGAGTCATGGTGGATTGTTGATCTGATCAAGCATCCTATTGAGTTTTGGCATCGTGTTCGTTGGTCACGATTCTTTCAGGTGTTGAAATAAAAAGTACAGATATAATAATTGATTTTAATGTGGGAACTCACTATGAATGATACGTTTTTTCATAAAATAATTCGTTGGTATAAGCGGCCTAATAAACATTATATTGCCGACTTGCTTGAGTCTTTAATTGTCATTATTCCTGTGGTGTTTTTAATTAAAACATTTGTGTTTGGATTGTATCAAGTTCCAACATGTTCAATGGAGACCACTATGCTTGTGGGAGAGCGATTTTTAGCTGATAAGGCAACGCCTTATTTTACTCCTCCAAAGCGTGGCGAGATCATTTCTTTTAATGATCCTAATTTTAAATATTCAGCGAGTCGCATTGTGAATCTTTATGAGCAATACGTTTCATGGTCTGTTGTTAACTATACCAAAAGAGTGGTTGCGGTTCCTGGTGATCATATTGTAGGTAAAATTGAGGATGATAAACCGGTAATATATCTTAATGGTGAAAAGCTTGATGAGCCTTATTTGAATAAATATCCAATTATTGCTCGTTATAAAAAAGGCGAGATCAATTATCGTAGTTATGATAAATCAAGACCTTTTGAAAATCAGCCTTTTTATGACATGACACCAGCAGAAGTTGCTCGCGCTAAAATGTACGTAGGAAGTCACGATGTTTTATATCCAGGGACTCCGGCATTAGGGCGCCATGGGCATAAAGATATTTATGATGTTCATTTGGGAGCAAATGAGTATTGGTTGATGGGTGATAATCGGCAGGGTAGTTCAGATTCTCGCGATTGGGGTCCTTTAAATACATCAAAAGTTTTATGGCATGGACGTATTATCTTTAGAATCTGGTCGGTAGATAGTGATGAATCATGGTGGATTTTTGATTTAATCAAACATCCTATAAATTTCTGGCAACGAGTTCGTTGGTCACGATTCTTTCAAGTATTAAAATAATTATTACCCTATTTATTAGAAAAGAGGTTGTATGAATTCGAAAAAATATGATATATTACATACTCAGCATTCAGTAATGATTGGATGTTCTTTGATAATATTTATTGTAACACTGCTGACAGGTTGTTGGGGTTCTAATTCAAAAGAAGCGGAATCAAAACTTGTAGTGATTAATGTTTTAGATCCATCATATTTTCAGGATTGTCATATCAAAGGGTCAATTAATATACCGTTTGATCAGTTTGAAGAGAAAGTGAAAACATTACATAAAAACGATGCTTATGTTGTATATTGCTCAAATTATGCATGTACAGCAGCACCCTTTGCCGTTCAAGTAATGCTTGATGCAGGGTTTGCAAATGTAGCATTGTTTCCTGGTGGAATTGTTGAATGGTATCAACATAAAATGCCATACAACGGTCCTGCACAGTTACAATATTTACAAGAAGAGAATCAACCGTTGGTTGAAGACGCACATGATTCGTTACCAATTTTAACTTCAGAGCAATTGCTTGAGAAGTTACAAGCGGCGAAATTAGCGTAATATTTGAAATTAATGGCGACATAGCCAAGTGGTAAGGCAGGGGACTGCAAATCCCTCATCCCCGGTTCAAATCCGGGTGTCGCCTCCAAAATTTGGTTGCCGAGGTGGCGAAATGGTAGACGCAAAGGACTTAAAATCCTTCGGGCATAATTGCCTGTGCCGGTTCGAGTCCGGCCCTCGGTACCAGTAAAGTTTGAAATAATTAAAGACACGCTGTTTTTAATTATTTCAAATTATTCTGATCTCATACAATTCTTATTTTCTATCTGTTTTTAATAATCATAAGTTATTATTTTTTTGATTTTGTACACATTGGCCAAAATTAGCATTGAGTGTGATCAATAGTTTGATTTGTGGTGATATTTTATGGTCTTCTGAATTTGTAACATATAAAAAACTTTATAACATGATCAGTGTCATTTTTGCGATTGAATCATTCAATGCTTGATATCGTTAGATTTTACTTTTAAAAAATATCACAAGAATCTTTAAAACAAACTTGACAAATCAGTTGGTGATACTAGAGTAGCATTTGTACAGGTTTTTGACGGAGTGGTATAAAAAAAATTAAGGATAAAGTATGAATAAAGCAGAATTGATCGAAAGCATGGCAAAGGTTAGCAAGTTACCTCGTGCTGCTTGTAAAAATGCTCTAGAAGCATTCATTGCGTGTGTTGGTAGTGCATTAAAACAAAATAAAGATGTATCGCTTACGGGCTTTGGTACATTCGTTGTTATGAAACGTAAAAGCCGTGTTGGGGTAAATCCTGCAACTGGTAAAAAAATGCAGATACCTTCAAAAAATGTTCCAAAGTTCAGACCAGGTAAAGCATTAAAAAGCTTGGTTGGATAACTTAAAAAATTGATTTTTATGTAAGAGGCTTCCGCAAGGGAGCCTCTTTGTTTTTATATATTCTTATAAAAGTAAGTTGTTTTTTTTATATGAAACCTCTTATAATAGATGAACGTAAAATAAAGATTTTAAAAAAGGAATATGATGGAAACTCAGCAACCGATTGGTTTTTATCAAGTTATGCAGCAACATGTTGATGGATATTTACATCACATTAACTTAACATCCAGAGATGTGATAAGATATGTTTCTGTTTTTGGGCTGGGTTTTTTGTGTGGCGTATTGCTGAAGCGCTATGGCGCACAGATTGTTTCCTGGATCATTGGTGTTGTTTTGTTATTAGCTATTTTAAATTATTTTGATTTAGTTATCATACAGAAAGCCAACATTAAAGAGTTGTTGCATTTAGAGCATATTCATTGTTTAGATGATATGATTATAGAAATTAAAACACAAATCCATCAATATGTGATTGAGAGCTGTGTTTTTGTAGTTGCGGTTATATTAGGTTTTAAATTAGGGTAAAGGACGCGTTGTGGCACAAAAAAATCTATTTGTAAGTCGATTAGCAGAAGCTTTTGTTAAATTAAAAGTAATGTCCGATGTAGAAGCTGAATCATTTGTTAAAGAGTTTGAAGGTCGTGCAAAAGGGCGTATCGATGAATTCTTGCTTGATGAAGGTATCGTGGATAGAGTAACGCTGATTAAGGCTTTGCAAAATGTATATGGGATTCCTGCGTATGATGTGCGGGGACATTTTTTTAATCATCAATTAGTGTTATTATTCCCTAAAGATTTTTTAATGAATAACAGTTTGATCCCTCTTGATGTAGATGATGATATTTTAACAATCGTAGTCAGCAATCCTGAAGATGATGAAATGTTAGAAATTGTCGGCAATTATGTTCCGTATAGTATAAATGTTATTGTTGGTGTTTACCGTGATATTATTGATGCGATCGAAGAATATTATGATGAAGATGTGGTAACTGCTGATATTAATGAGCAAGAAACAGATATCATTGAAGATGATAATGAAGATGCAGACATTGTAGAGCTTGAGTAAAGCTGTTATCGGTGTACTAAATTTGCTAGCGCAGTATATATGCTACTTGCTGTATCGTTAATTATTCTTTGTGTTCGGTCTAATGCGCCAAGTATTTTCATTTGCTTCATAGATATAAAGGGCATGGTACATATCCACTGTTGTATTAATTTTACTTCTTTTTGTCTTAAAGCTTCAACTCCGGGATCATTGTTGTATAGGACATTCAGAAACTTCTCGAAATCTTGTTCGGGTAGGCAATGGGAGTTGAGGTTGGTGTAATCTTGATCGTTATGTAGTAAGAATAGAGTTATCAGTGGTATATATTCAACAAACTGTTCTTGATTCATACCTTCTAGGGTCGGGGTATGGGTGAGTTTAGCGCTTAAGCTTTGTATAGTTGGAATCGGTATATGTGGATGTTTTTCAGAAAAATGTTCTCTGATCAAATTTCCAATGCTTTCCTCTACGACGACAAAGTCGTCTGAACTATTATTTTTTGTGATAGGCTTTGGTGTTATAGTAGATGGTTGTTGTGCATATCTGGGTGGTTGTGTGGGGGCTAAGGATCCCGGAGGGTTTCTTTGTGGTTGTTGCCTTTTTAGAAAAGTATTTAGTTTTGTAGGGTCTTCGAGAGTTGCCTCTGAAACAGCAGCGTTTGGTAGATAGGTAGGCATGTCTGATCTTGGTTGTATTTCAGGATCAAGGCGCAAAGGTTTCATGCCGACAAATTGCTCAGTGTAATTATCAGTATCTTCTTCAGATAACCATGAAGATAATGTTTGTTCGGGTATTTTGTGGGTCATGGATTGGCAAGAGAAAAATTTATTAGATTCTTTTGGCGAGTCTGATGGAGTTATGTTGTGAGAGCTAGATAAAATATATAACCATAAAAAAAATATCATGATAATTATCCAATTTTTCATTTTTATGTTTATTTATGATATAATAAATTATCTTCGATAATATATAAAATCTAGTAAAAAATTAATGTTTTATATTTCTAATCTTTCTGTAGCAGTACAAGATCGTACTGTTCTTCAAAATTGTTCGATTATCTTTAAGCCAGGTCATGTTTATGTGATCATGGGTCCTAATGGATCTGGCAAAAGCTCGCTAGCCGCTACGATCATGGGTCACCAGGGCTATCAAATCTTGAGTGGGTCGATGGTTTTTGCTGATACCGACATCGTTGCCATGCCGTCGCATCAACGTGCTACCATGGGGATATTTCTGGGGCTGCAAAACCCAATAGAGATCCAAGGGCTGTCAGTCATTCATTTTTTAAAAGAACTATGTAGTCTGCGTGATGGTAAATCGATTAGTGTTGCGGATATGATGCAGCAAGTTGAGCCGTTGTTGCAATTAGTAGGTTTGCCTCAGTCGATTATGCAACGTTATGTTAACGTTGGGTTTTCGGGTGGAGAAAAAAAACGATTTGAACTTTTACAAATGTTGTTGCTTCGTCCTAAGATAGCAATACTCGATGAGTTGGACTCTGGAGTTGATATTGATGGACTTAAAGATCTAGCAAATGGCTTACTATGGTATCGTCAGCAATATCCAGACACAATTTTAGTGTTAGTTACCCATTATCGTCATATTTTAAATTATGTGCATCCCGATGTTATACACATTATGATTGATGGATCTTTAGTTGCGGTAGGTGATAGCTCCTTGTTGGACGCTATCGAAAAAGACGGATATGAGCAATATGCAAAAAGGTCTTAACAAGCAAATTGTCACTCAAATTTCTGCGCAAAAAAATGAACCATCTTGGATGTTGGATTTTCGATTAAAATCTTTAGATCTTTTCGAAGAAAAACCTATGCCTTCATGGGGAGCGGATTTGTCGGATTTATCAGCAGATGATATTCATTTTTATGTAAAGCCGATCGTTGAGAAGCGTGCAAGCTGGGACGATGTTCCTTTAGATATTCAGCAGACATTTGAGCGTTTAGGAGTGCCTCAGGCAGAACGAACGATGCTTGCGGGCGTGAGTGCGCAGTTTGAATCTGAAGTGATTTATAAACGGCTTAAAGAGCGCTGGGCAAATAAAGGTGTTATTTTTTTAGATACCGAAACAGGACTTAAAGAGTATCCTGAACTATTCGAAAAATATTTTGGCACGGTGATTCCTCCTCGCGATAATAAGTTTGCAGCATTAAATTCTGCAGTGTGGAGCGGTGGTAGTTTTGTTTATGTTCCCGCTGGTGTGCGCATTGATCAGCCTTTGCAGGCTTATTTTCGCATTAACTCTGCAAGTATGGGGCAATTTGAAAGAACATTAATCATTGCAGAGCCTGGTAGTTACATTCACTATGTTGAAGGGTGTAGCGCTCCAGTATATCGATCTAACTCTTTGCATAGTGCTGTGGTTGAAATTATTGCACTTCCTGGTGCGCATGTACGGTATACCACTATTCAAAACTGGTCCGAGAATGTGTACAACTTAGTGACCAAGCGTGCGATTGCGCATGAAGGTGCAACGGTAGAATGGATCGATGGTAATTTTGGTAGCAAAGTTACGATGAAATATCCGTGCATTGTTTTAAAAGGGAAGCAAAGTAAAGGCCAAATCGTTTCTATCGCTGTCGCTGGCAAGGGTCAACATCAGGATTCGGGTGGTAAAATCATTCATTTGGCTGATGATACAACATCTAATATTTTAGCAAAATCTATTAGTAAACATGGTGGTCGATCGAGTTATCGGGGATTGCTCAAAGTCGCAAAAAATTTAAAAGGTATCGTGTCACGTGTACAGTGTGATGCATTACTTCTTGACGAGCTGTCGAGGTCTGATACGTATCCTACTATTGATATTGCTGCTGATGATGTCGATATTGGTCATGAAGCATCGGTAAGCAAAATCAGTGATGAACAAATATTTTATTTGATGAGTCGTGGCTTTAGTGAGCAACAAGCGCAAGCAATGATTGTAAATGGATTTATCGATTGTTTTGTGCAAATGCTTCCGATGGAATATGCAGTTGAAATTAATCGATTAATTGAACTTGAAATGGAAGATTCAATTGGGTAATTATTAAAAAAAGTCACAGTTTTAATTTTTAAAACTGTGACTTTTTTTAATGAACATTGATATATGATAAACTGTTTAGGAAATTTTATTTTGCAACAGAGGTTTTGATTTTTTGTAACAATGCTTCATGAAGTGCTCTGTCTGTGCATTCTTCAATGGTTTTATTTGGAAATGCAGAACGTGTGCAAAGACATATTTCTTTTGGCCTTATATCCAGAGTCAAATTATGATTGTGCTGTGCATGTGAAATCATTTCATCAGAAGGCTTTATAGGTGATAAAATTTGACCGATATTTTCGTTGATTAAATGCATGGCAGCGTTGCGTTTGCTTTTATTGTAAGATACATCCATTGATTTCTTAGGATCATTATTAGAGGTAGTGTTTATGCATATTTTAAAGGGGGTTGAATAGAAGGTCAAATTGTTGTTTGTAAAAATCTGGCTAATAATAGAGTTGAATTCTGTTATTTCTTGATCAGTCATAGGTTGATCTTGTTGTAATTTGTTTTGAGCATCATGGTTTATTGCTTTAATAGATACTACGGTTACTGCTCCTAGTATTATGAATTTCATTTTGTTTGAATGAGTTAGTATGCGATAAGCTTGTGCAGGTAAAGTAAAATATGTATGATGATAACATGACAGTATAATGATTGATAATAAGATTTTATTCATTTTTGCAACCTGTTTACATTAAGAATGATGATTGTTTTGTTTAACAATAAAGTCAATTTTGTTTGTAGTATGATGAATTTTGCTTTTTTTGTCTAGTTTTTTATTGTTTTGAATCGTCGTTGTTATTGTAAGGTTTGAATTTTGTACGAAATCTAATTCTGTAGTAAAATATCAGTAAGATCTATTTTTTAGGCATTGGGTACTATCATTCAAACTATTTTTATTCCTCTTCAAAACGATAGTCAATTAATTGATTTGTTGATTCAACATGATACGTCCGTATCATATGTTATTTCAGATCAAGAGAGCTTTACGGGACAATCGGTGCAGATCTCATGTCGTATTCGTATGCAGCAGCGCTCTAAGGTTGAATTCTTGTTAGCTTTTTTATACGCGCAAAGTTGTACGATTGATATTGAGCTCGATTGTAGCGATGATTACAGTTCTGTAGTTGTTGTTGTACTCTATGGGCTTTCTGGTTCCCAAAATGTGACTATTAACACTGTGCAAAAGCATGTGGGTAAACATACAACCAGCAGTGTCGTGGCGCGAGGAATATTGATGGATCAATCTCAAGTGAAATATACAGGTTTGATTTCTATTCAACCGGGTTCAAGTAAGGCAAATGCAGGACAAGAACACGCAACAATCTTGTTGAGTCGTCATGCAAAAGTGGTTTCGATTCCATCTATTGAAGTTTTACATCATGATGTGCAATGTTTGCATGGCAGTGCGATAGGTAAGTTTCAAGAGCAACAATTATGGTATTTGCAAAGTCGAGGGTTAACTCAAGCCGTGGCATATCGTTTGCTTGTGCACTCTTTCTTTGCGCAATATGTTAATCGTTTTTCTCAGTCAGATAGATTATTGGAGAGTTTATGCAAAAAAATAGTATGAATCTAGAAGCATTAAGATCGAAATTTCCTATTTTTAAGCAACAAGTACATGGTTATCCATTTATTTATTTTGATTCGGCTGCAACTGCTCAGGTTCCTGTTGAAGTTGTTGAAGCAATGACTCAATATTATTTATCGTATAAAGCAAATATTGGACGCGGAATTTACACTTACGCTGAGGATGCAACGTGTGAGTATGAAAAAGCGCGTGCGACAGTGGCAGCTTTTATTGGTGCGCAATCAGGACAGATTGTTTTTACATCTGGAGCGACGGAGAGTATTAACGTTGTTGCCCAGTCTTGGGCTCTGCATAATCTCAAACAAGGTGACGAAATTATAGTCTCTGCTGTTGAGCATAATTCTAATTTTGTACCATGGCATGAAATTGCATTGCGGTTAGGTTGTGTCATCAAAATTGTGTCGGTTACGCAGCACGGTATTATTGATTACGATGCTTTCAAGCAACTATTATCACCAAAGACTAAGCTTGTTTCTATTGTGCACACCTCCAATGTGGTTGGTGGAACAAATGACATTAAACGCATTGCACGTATAGCTCATGATATTGGAGCGGTTGTTCTTGTTGACGCCTCACAATCGGTAGCTCATCAAGCAATTGACGTGCAGGATCTGGATTGTGATTTTTTGGTTTTTTCTGGGCACAAGTTGTATGGCCCAACTGGCATTGGGGTTTTGTATAGCAAGGTTGATTGTATCGAAAAAATGAAACCATCCTGTTTTGGTGGTGGAATGGTGTTGTCTCTTGAGTCAGACATGGCGAAATATAGACCATATCCGCATGGATTTGAGGCAGGAACTCCAAATGTTGCAGGAGCAATAGGTCTGGGTGCTGCTATAGATTTTATGCAAAGCAATATAGTTTTTGATGAGTTGCAAAAGCATGAAACATTACTGGTAAAACGTATGGTTCAAGGTCTTAAAGAGATTGCTCGTATTGAGCTATTAATTGCTGATCCAGAGCTTTCTGATGCACATATGCATTTAGTTACATTTGTAGCTCATGGGTATCATGCTCATGATATTGCGGCATATTTAGATAACTATGGGATTGCGGTACGTGCGGGTAATCACTGTGTGCAAATACGTGATGCTACATCGACCGTTGTCGCATCTGTGCGAGTTAGCTTTGCTGCATATAATACATTGCATGAAGTCGAGTTTTTTTTAGAAATTCTTAAACAATTATTTGTTTAAATACTGATATTAAATTGTCGCAGTCCTGAGACAAGTGAGTGATAATCGGCAGGATTATAGCGAAAACTATTATAACCATACTGTTGTACTCTTGTGTTGAATTTTGATTCAGATTCAATCCATAAAGCACTATCAGCTGACGTATTGGTTTGGCTTAGTACGTGTTGATAAAATTCAATATATGGTTTGAGTAGATGAATATCACCTGACATGAATGTCCCGTGAACATATTGGAAAATCTCAGGGAAATGCATTTTCATAACATTAATATTTGACCAGTTACCAACGAGATATATTTTATATCCAGATTGTTTTAATTTCTGAAGTGTGTGTTCCATTTTTGAACGTGTTTTTTGAGTGTCTGCTAAATGTTGCGGAGTGAGCATCATGCTAATAACAGCGAGCAGAACTTTAACTTCGATATCAGATAGGTTCTTGCTTGAAAGGTATTTTTGAATGATTTCTTTAATCTTATTGCTTGATTGCTGGTTGGTGAGCCAATCAGAAAGAATGAGCGGCAATTCAAGGTTGTTGTTGTAGGTGATTTGCGTTGAGATTGCTCTAATTGGTTTAAGTTGCTTGAATAGATCTTCTTGGCACGGTAAATGACCCACTTGAGACAAGTAGCGAAGAGAAGCAATTTTTCCAACATATCCAGATGCTCTCATCGAATCTGTTTCAAAAATCGATTCTACATCGAAGAAAATTGTAGTGATTTTACTCGGCATCAAGCTCTGAGTCGAGAAAACAAAGCAAAGGGCAATAAGAATACAAGATTTTTTCATATTTGGTACCATCGTAAAAATTTATATTTTCAAACTACCAAAAAAAACGTACCCTGTATACAGGGTATATTCCCTTTTCTAATTAGGTTTTTATATGTTGGATCGTCAAAAGTTAGTTTCAGAGCTCTCTAAGATTGAACAATTATTTATTGCTCAAGCAGATGGGTCATTTCAGCAGCTACAGCAATTGTGGGACAATGTCAGTTTGGATGAGCAAATTGATGTGCGTTTACGCTCAAAAAAATGGTCGCTTTTAGTACCCAATTGGCATGGCGCACTGGGTAAAGCGGTATCAGTCCCGCTGCAGGAACATCCATACACCGTACTTGCAGTTGATGGGTCTCAAATTTATCATGATAAACATCAGGGTCCGGCTTGTTATTTGATTAATGTTGGTTCGGTTTTGTTACAGTACGGGCAAACGCAAAGCTCCGTTTTGCTACAAACCAATCCTGAAATTATTGTGGTCAGTGAGCAAAGTGGTACGGATCTATCCCCTGAGTATGTGAATTTGCATCGAGAAAAAAAAGAACTGCAGTTAGCTGTGCAGCAAAGCATGGCTTATGTGAGTAAGTATACGCCGGATGATTTTGTGTGCTTGTTTGACGGGACATTGATTTTTTTTCAAATCGATTTGCAGGCGCAAGACGCATCATCGACCTTTTTTGTAGAATTTATGAACTATTTTGAGCAGATGTACCAACATCGTATTGTGCATGCTGGGTATATTAGTTTTCCTAAAACTAAAGAGCTTTTAAATACACTGCGCATTATTGCTGCGGACTTTGTAGAAGCAAATCTGGAGCAAACGGTACATTGGCAAAAAATGAATGATATGGATGTTGCGCAATTATTTTTAACACCAGGGTCTCGATCGATCATTTTTCAAAGCAAAGCACCCATTGCGTATGCGTATCCAACACACCTAAAACCATATTTTTGTTATTTGCATGTTGGATCTGAAATTGTTCGATTAGAATTTCCGTGTTGGATAGCTAAGGATCAGTCTCTTGTTGATCGACTATGTGCGGTAGCGTTAGATCAGGCTTGCAAGGGGCGTGGCTATCCTGTTGTTTTATTTGAAGCGCATGAACAAGCAGTTATTAAAACAGTCGAGCGTGCATTTTTTTATGAAATGTTGAAAAAGCTATATGCTAAAAACGATCAGAGATATTTGCATTCAATAAAAAGTTCCAAAAAAGCTCAAGTTCCATTTTGAGTTTATTTGAGTTATTATAAACTCATAGGGGTTTTTTATATTAGGGTGACCATGAAATATCTATTATTTATAGTATCGTTATTATTTTCCATTACTATTTTACCTGCTGCTCGATGTGCTGCTTGTTGGCACAAGACAGTTTTTGCTCAGGAAGAGAGACCGGCAAGGGATGCTCAAAAGCAAGCTAAGCTGGATCAGGAGTTGGCTGAAGCATGCGCAGAATTGTCTGAGCCTGAGCGTAGAAGGAATCATCCAGGTTGTTCTGCGTTGGAGCAATATTTAGATTGTCACGATAAGCATGATGTAAGACATAAAGCGCAAGATCGAGCTAGTTTTTATAATCTGTTGTTGCAAAAAATTGTTTTTTTACAGGAAGAGCTTGCGCGTTCTTGTACAAAAAAATCGGATAATGCGCGTAGACGTGATGAATATAAGCGCATGCTTCGTTTTCATTTGCAAGGGTTAGCGGATATTGGATCAAAAGAGTTGGGTGATTCTTTTGAGCATGTGCATAGTCGTGCACTTGGTCATTATGGATCAGAGCATGATCTGCCTTCTTTGGAGCAAGAGCTCGCGATGGTGAAGGCTAAGTTAGGTTATATTGCAACACAAAAACAGCAGCATCCATCTTTATCTACTGAGCATGCACGGATGGAACTGTTTTTTAAGAGAGAGCTTCTTAAACTTCATGCAGTTATTGGTGGTCGACGGAATCAAGGTTTATATAAAAATATTAATCCGAGTGATTATCCAGAGTTTTTAAATCGGCAATTAAATGCGTTGTCTAAGGCAAGAAGTTGGCAGGTGGTGCAATCTTCATTATCAGCACATGATGCTTTTGATGAATTTCGTGAAGAAATAGCAGGAGAAATACACAAACATAATCTTGCTTCTTTGGTTTATGCAGAGAAATTAAAACAAGCAAATGTTTTGATAGTTCCAGCAATCGTTAAATAATTTTGTAAGAGTTTCAAAAGTCGTATTTTTATTTAATCTTTTTGTTCAAATTCTTTTATTCTATTACTGGGATTATGTTTTTTGGTAAAACTATTTTTAATGTATGTTTATTAATGATAGTTTTTGATTTAAATGATTCGTAGGGGATATTGCTTTATTTTTTGTTTGATAATATAGTGTTTTTAAATCAAAAATACTGCCTTACTAAAAAAAATTGAAAATCAAAAAACTATAACCGGTCAAGGAGCGGAGATGAAAATACGTTACGTATTGTGCGTATTATTGTGTAATTTTGTAAGTTGTTTTATATCAACAGTTGAAAATAGAGATTTATCAAGAGATTTTGGCACGAGTCCTGTGATACCAAAAAAACAACAGTTGTCGTGTGGATGTTATAAATCATCAGCAGATGAATTAACAGGTTTATGTTGGGAGTTAATACATGCATGTCCAACCAGTCCTGATAAAGATGCGTGTCCAACAAGTCCTGATAAACGTAGACGATCTGAAGTTGGCGATTGTCCAACGACTCCTCCTACTCCGAAAGTTAGAAGAGATCTAGGTTGCCCAACAAGTCCTGATAAAGATGTTTGTCCTACTACTCCAATTCAATTAACAAGAATAGATTATAGTACAATTGTTTCAAAGAGTTTATGGGCTGCATATTTTCAACAGAGTGGTTATAATCCCTCAAAATGGTTTTTAGGTCGATCAGCTTGATACGATAAATTTTAATTAAAAAAATAAGGCGCAATTATATGCGCCTTATTTTTTTTGTCTAATTATTAACCTAAAAATTTTTTAAATATTGAACTAATAAATCCATCTTGTTGATCAGGATTATTTCCTAAAGCGTCAGCAAAACTATCCAATTTTTCTTTTTGGTCAGTTGTCAATTTTTTTGGAATGTGACATTGGGTTATGATTGATAAATTTCCAGATCCCATGCCTTTGAGTTTTGGAAAACCTTTACCTGGAATAATGATTTTTTCGCCAACTGGACATCCCTTTGGAATTTTAATGCTAATTTTAGTGCCATCGATATGCTCGATTTCCACTTGGCATCCGAGTACGAGTTGTGGATAGGTTAGCATCAGTGATGAGACTAAATCATTTTCTTCGCGGTGGAATTTTTTATCTTGTGCGACTTTTATTTTTAAATATAAATCACCGCTTGATCCACCAAAGACTCCAGCATCACCTTTTTGTGCAACACGCAGTTCAGCTCCGTCAAATATTCCTGCTGGAATGGTAACAGTAAAACGCTCATATTCTTGTTTGCGAGACTGTCCTTTGCATGACGGACACGGGTTTTTGATGGTGTATCCCTGCCCTTGGCATGAATAACATGCTTGTGCAACAGAGAAAAATCCTTGTTGATAGCGTACTTGTCCTGTGCCTTTACATTGAGCGCAAGAAACAATATCGGTTTTGTTTTTATAGCCTTGGTGGTTACACTCGGTGCATGCAAATGCATGGTAATATGCTATATCTTTTTTGACACCTAAATATGCTTCTTGAAGTGTAATGGTTACATCATGAATAACATCATGACCACGCTGAGGTGTTGGGCCTGTTTTTTTGCGACGGCTTTGGTTTTGTCCGAAGATATCACCGAAATCAACACCACCAAACATATCACCGAAATTTCGGAAAATATCATCCATGTTCATATGTTGAGCGCCATTGTTCATATTTTGGAAGCCATCATGACCATATTGATCATATTGGGTGCGTTTTTTTTCGTCTGATAAGACTTCGTATGCCTCAGCTGCCTCTTTAAACATTTCTTCAGCGTTTTTATCATCTTGATTGCGGTCTGGATGATATTTCATAGCGAGTTTACGATATGCTTTTTTTATTTCATCAACAGATGCATCTTTGCTGACGCCTAGGACCTCATAATAATTACGTTTATTCATAAATTTGTTTGGGTAATATTGTTTGGATTTGATTTATTACAGTTACATTATTTCTAGTATAACATAAAAAAAAGATAGCCCAAATATGACTCGTGTTGGGTTATCTGAATTGTATAGTCCAGCTGATTTCGAAAGTATCTTTTTTGATAAATTTTGGTAAAGCGTTAAATAGGCCAACTTGTTTCATTGAGTCGAGAATGTAATCATTGATTCCTTGAGCTTTGCTTGCTCGAATCATGCGAGATTCAAGCAAATTCCCTTTTCGATCTACCTTGATATGAACCATGATAGGTTCTCCTGTATATCGACTCATCCAGTGTTTATTGCTGTTGGTGTTTAAGGAGTTTACAATCATATTAGCCATCTGATTGAGGTAGGTTACATATCGCAATTCGTCTCCCGTTGCAATGTCAGGACTATTTCCCGCAATGCCCATATGAGCACTGTTACCAAAGGTCATATGTCGATCATCAAATCCGAGGCCGATATCTTTAAAAGATATTGATTTTACAGGAATTTCTTGACGTAACTTTGGTACGTATCGATAAGGATTGCTAGCATCAGATGATGTATTTGGGTGTTGTGGAGCTTCTGTTTTTTTACTTGGCGGGGGTAAAGGCTTACCTTCAGCTACAAAGGAAGTTGGTTTGGGTTGGGGGATTGATTGTTGGCGACTATCGATTTCAGTTGGTGCTGATTGCTTTTGCTGTAGTGCTTCTGACAGAGCTGTTTCTTTGTACGTTGGTGGCGCAAGGGTTTCTTTGTCGAGTGTTTCTTTTTCGGGGGTATCGATCTTTTCTTGAGTTGTTTGAGGGGTTCCATCTAAATCTTGATGATCGATACCAGCTTTTCCTGGCATAATGATCGGTAATTTTTCTAAATTAAGAGGTTTTTCTTCCTCTTGGGGTTGCGGCTGAGCTGCTTGTTTTTGAGGGACAGCTTGTTGAGCCTGAGGAGCTGGTTGTTGTTTAGGCATTTGCATTTGGGGGGTGATGGCTTGCTGTTTTGGTTGAGGAGTGCTCCACATCACATATTGTTCTTGTTGTTTTGGCAGTGGTAGTTGGCTGTGAGTAGTTGTGTGGAATTTGTAGGTCATGATCACAAGCATTATGAGTAAATGCAGCAGTATAGATGCTATGATCCATACAAGTACTGGGTGAATTTGTTCGCGAATCTGATTTTGTTCCATACAACCATCCTTTTATTGTTGGCATAGTTAGTAGTGTAGCGCAAGTTGGGGATGAAAAGCTATAGGGATGAGAAATAAAAGTAATTTTGTTTTTTCTTGATGCACGCAGAACTGTAAATAGTATGTTGTTGATGTTTGTTGGATTGCAAGAAACGAATAATCTCGTTAAAAAATTTTGTGCTAGGAGTAATGGCATATTTATGTTTAATCAGCAGGTTCATCAGTATTTGATGTTGCAGTACTTGGTGGAGTTGCAAAAACATTTGTGTGTTAATTTTGTCTGATCCTGGTTCGATAGCGATACTTAGCATTGTGTGTGCTGCTTGCTGTTCAATGAAATCATTGGTCTGCTGTAACCGTTGCATGCAAGATGGAATTGTTTTGTCCCATCGTGCATCGATAGCTGTTAGATTTCCGAGTAGATCATGACGAATGCGATTTCGTAAAAAAACTCTACTTTCGTTGCTTGCATCGGTCAGATAGGGCAAGTTGTGATGTTGTAGATAGTTTAAAATATCGTGCTTGGTTGTGTATAAAAGAGGTCTAAAATAGAGCCCATCTTGAACTTTCATGCCAGCAAGGCCAGCGATAGAACTTCCTCGTAAGAGCCGAATAAAAAATGTTTCGATTTGATCATCTTGATGGTGCGCCAGAGCAATGGCATGAGCATTATGCTGTTGAGCGAGGCTTTCTAAGAAATGACGACGTAAGAGGCGGCCAGTTTCTTCTTTGGATCCATTGTGTCGCGGATTGTATGAGAGTTCAGATGATCTTTGAGAAATGAACGGTATGTTATGTTGATCACAAAAATTTTTGCACCAGATTGCATCTTGCCCAGACTCCGTACGCCATTGGTGATCAAGATGAGCAGCAATGATATGAATATTTTTTGTGGGTTTAAGTTGCATGAGTAGGTGCAATAGTCCAACAGAATCTGGTCCACCAGAAAAACCAAGAATGATCGTTGCATTGTGGGGAATTGATTGAAATAATAGAAGAGATGGATTTATGCTGTTAAGGTCATGATGCCGCATTTAATAAGTTCTTTGCACGTAAGGGTTGGATTAACCTGTAATATTGCTGTAAAGCCAAATTTTTGCGCCGCAGCTATATTGTATGGTTCATCATCGATGAAGATACATTCTTGTGGGTTTAAGTCATAGATATTGATGAGTCTACAAAATATTGCGTCGTCAGGTTTTGCCATTTGTTCATAGCCAGATATGACCATGCCGTCACATAGGTCAAAAATTTGTGGAAATGCTTGTTTAGCAAATTCAAATGAGTATGGGTCCCAGTTTGATAAAATGTAGATTTTATATCCAGCATTTTTTAGTTTTTTAGCGAGGGTGATCATTGGTTCAATTGCTACTTGAGATTGAGCTAGTGATTGCGCATTAAACATAAAATGCGAAATTTCAATCAGCAGTTGCTTTACCGCTATTGGATAAGAGCTTTGTTGAATTTGTTGGTGGGCTAAAAGTCTGAGCTGTGTAAGTGATTTTTTACCGACCATCCAGTCTGTCATGATCAAAGGCATAGCTTGCCCTTTGTTGTAAATAGGAGTGGTTGAGCTTGCTGGGATTTGGCTTAAAAGATCAAAGAACGTTGCTTTGATGTCTGAGCCGATTAAGTGGTACAGTAAGCTTGGGTTTTTAAGAATCGTGGGGAAAAATATGTTTCTTTGTACTGATTTAGAGGTTGTGACTAAAACATCACCTAAATCAAAAACGACAGATTTATATTGAGTATGCTCTGGAGGGGTAATGCTGAGGCTGGATACTTGATACTGAGCGGCTATTACAAAAATCGTCCCTAGAATCGCTAAGAATCCAGAGAAAAGAGTTCTTTTTTTTACAGAAAATAAATTCTTAAAAAACAGACTATTTTTTTGATTTTCCATAGAAATAGGATATCAGATTGAGCTTTAAATAACAATTGCTTGGCTTTTATTCTTGTGTTTTATGCAGTTAATGGCATATTTTCTATATGGAAAGTTTATTTCAAATCTATGAGTTTAATGCATATTTATTTAGTTTTATTATCTGTTTTTATGATTTGTTCTTCGATACAATCTACGCTTGTTTCTGCAGGGGCAGGATTGTCTGAAGTTTCTACTAGAGGGCTTGCTTCCGAGAGGCTCTGTGGAGAAATGCCTGGTCATGTGAAATCAGGGTCGAATTATGTTAAAAACAGTTCGAATTCTCGCTTTGTATCTGTATCTGTGTCAAAAGAAGGTATTAGAGATGCGCTATATCCCGTTATGCATGATTGGGAGCAGTATCATCTACAAAGAAAGCGATATCAACGATGGTTACCTGTTTTAGTATGTTTAATGCGGGATTCAGGTATTTTGGCTGATGAGTTGATAGTTCGTGATTTAGATGAAGATGATGAAGATCGTGCAACCTGTCAATATTTTGCTCAGCAGCCAGTGGCTGAAGAAGATATGCTAGATCAAGCTTCTTCTGTGTGGTCACGGCAGCATTGTGATGGCTCGCTGCATCAATCAGTTCTTGGCATTGTTGCCCGTCATAAGTTTGATGACTTAGTTGAAGTTGGTGTTGCGATAGACGAATTACATGATGTTGTCGCAGGTATGTGCTCGGTTGTTACCGTACCGGAGTATCATGCGCTTTTAGCTCAACTGAAGGAGTTAAAAGGTTCTCCATTGTCTGCGAGTAGAGCCTGTATGTCGAAAGTATCTGCAGCGTTAGCACTGTTACCGCATGAGTCAGCTTCTGCTATTCGTGCACAATTTCCGTTTTATTTGCGTCCGCTATTATAAGTTGTGGGGTGTTGTTTTTAGGGTTGAATTACCTCTATAGCTTTGGTGATATTTGGGCAAATATCGTAAATTTAATAAAAGAACAATTTGGGGGTTTTTTATGAAAATTAATAAAAAATTAATTTTAGTTATCGTGTTTGTATCGGTTGCGTCATGTACGCAAACTAGTTCCTTTTTTGGTAGATTTGCTCAGCGATTGACCATAAATAGTACAAAATTATTTGGTGGTAAATATGGATTTACCAGAGGACAGTGTTTTGTCGCTATAGCTTTAGTAGAAGTATCTTCCTTGTGTTATTTAAAACAAGTTTTTGATAAATGGGAAAATGCGTCAACACTTGAACATGCTGCACTGTTATTGAAAATAGAGGAAGAAGCAAAAGTTCAGGCAGAAGAACGCTTACAAACAATAAGAAGTCGGATTGATTCTGATCCTGGATTGAAAGATGCTATAGAAAAAACCATGGGTGTTGGATTAGATACAATAGTACAAGATCTGAGAATTGCGGCAGGTTCTAATGTTGGATTGCGTCAGAAAATTCAAGCGCATGGAGGGGTTGATGGCATTATGGAAAAATTAAATAGAGCGATTGATTTTCGTCCTGGGTTTCGTCATGAGTTAGATAAGGAGTGTCAGCAGCTTGGTGGACTCAATAGAGTAATGGAAAAAGTAAGATTCGAGATTGATAGTCAAATGAGAAAAACAGATTAAAAAGTCATTGTTCAAGAATAAGTTAAGAAAAAGGCTCCTGAAACAGGAGCCTTTTTTTGTGTTCGATTAAATGTCGAGGTTTTTAACGAAACGTCCATTTTTTTCAATGAACTTACGTCGTCCAACTACATCGTCACCCATAAGTGTTGAGAACCACGAATCGGCTTCAAGTGCATCTTCAATAGATACTTGCAGAAGCGAACGTGTTTTGCTGTCCATTGCGGTTTCCCATAATTGGTCAGGATTCATTTCTCCCAGACCTTTATAGCGCTGAATGCTCATGTGTGGTTTTGATAGTTGTACAATAGCGATGATGAGTTGTAAAACTCCAACGTTGCTAATGTGTTTATCTTTTTCAGAGATATTCCAAGATGTGTTTTCTAAAAACATTAATGGTTTAATTAATGTTGAAAGTTCTTTTACTTCTTCTGCTACAAAGAAATTGATATCAAGATTCCATGATGCATTTTGTTTTTGGAAAATGATTTCAGTTTTTGCAGGTTCATGCGTAGAAGTAAATTTCTTATGTTTTTTTGCAACCGGTTTTGTTTCGTTTTCATCAAGCTCTTGCTCAATTTCTTCGATCTCTTCTTGCTCATCGATTTCTTCTTGTTCATCACCTTGAGACGATGTTCTTTGAAGGCTAATTTCATAACCTTTAAAGAACGGTGTAATCGTGTTGATTACTTTTTCAGGATTTAGAACATCGTTCACATCGATTTCTTGCAAGCAACGAGCGAGCAAGTGGCAATGTTGATATTCTAATTTAAACTGATCGCTGATTTCATGAATTTTATTTTCATATGCAGTAATTTGCGCAAGCAATGCTTTCCAGGTTTCTGGAGTATATGATTGTTTTTGGCTTACAAATTGCAAGCTTGAAACAGCCCAATCAAAAACAAATGATCTCAGTTGTGAATCATCTTTTAAATATTGCGACATTTTACCGAGCTTCACTTTATACAGTGGCGGTTGCGCGATATAAAGATAACCTTTTTCAATTAACTGTTTCATGTATCTAAAGAAGAAGGTTAGAAGTAATGTTCGGATGTGTGATCCGTCAACATCAGCATCAGTCATTAAAATGATTTTATGATAACGAACGTTTGAACATTCAAACTCTTCTGAATCTGGATTACATCCAACAGCTGCAATGAGTGATTTAATCTCTTCGTTTGCAAGCATTTTGTCTAAGCGTGCTTTTTCTACGTTTAAGATTTTACCTTTAAGTGGCAAGATCGCTTGTGTAAATCTATCACGAGCTTGTTTTGCAGATCCACCCGCAGAGTCACCCTCTACGATGAATAGTTCAGTAGTGGAAGGATCTTCGTTTGAACAATCCGCTAATTTTCCAGGAAGGACAGAGCCTTCAAGGACTGTTTTTCTTCGTGTGATATCACGAGCACGTTTTGCAGCTTCGCGAGCACGCTTTGAAAGTTCTGCTTTTTGTAAAATCTTTTTAGCAATACTTGGGTTTTCTTCGAAATATTCATCGAGCTTTGCAAATACCCATGAATCAACTAAACCTTTGATTTCATTGTTACCCAGTTTAGTTTTTGTTTGACCTTCAAATTGAGGTTCTGGAACTTTGATGCTGATAACGCAAACTAAACCTTCGCGTACATCTTCACTTGAATATCCGTCGTTGTCTTTGATCAGCTTGAGCATTTGGCCGCGTTTGTTACATGCTTTTGTAAGAGCAGATTTAAAACCGCTGACGTGTGTTCCGCCTTCTATGGTATTAATGTTGTTTACAAAAGAGAAAATCTGTTCCGCGTAACCATCATTGTATTGCATAGCTAAATCAAGGATATATTTTTCATCTTCGTGAAATACCGTGATGATTTCATCAAAGATTGGTGTTTTTTTCGCGTTGACTGATTCAACAAATGAAACGATTCCACCTTCGTAGAAAAATACGTGTTCTTTGTTGGTGCGTTGATCTATGATGCTAATGCGTAAGTTTTTATTTAAGAACGCTAGCTCTCGAAGGCGCGCAGAAAGAATATCAAAGCTGAAATCTACCGTTTCTTGAAATATCTCTTCATCAGGAAAGAAGGTAACTTTTGTTCCACGTTTTGTGGTTGTTCCACCTTTTTTAAGGAGTGCTAATGGATGACCTTTTGCGTATGACTGAGTATACACAGAGTCATCTTTGTAAATTTCGAGTTCAAGCTTTTTTGAAAGAGCGTTAACAACTGAGATACCAACTCCGTGAAGTCCGCCTGAATATTTATAAGAATCTTTGTCAAATTTACCACCAGCATGAAGCTTGGTAAGTACAACTTGAGCTGCAGAAACTTTTTCAGTTGGATGAACATCAACAGGAATACCACGTCCATTGTCTTCTACGGAGCATGAACCGTTGGTATGAAGGATTACTTCAATACTATTACAATGTCCCGCAAGAGCTTCATCTACAGAGTTATCTACTACTTCGTATACAAGGTGATGGAGTCCTTGAGGTCCGGTACTGCCAATATACATAGCTGGTCGTTTACGAACCGCTTCAAGGCCTTCCATAACTTTAATGGATTGCGCACTGTACTGAGAGTCGTTTTTTTTGTTTGAAGGATTATCTGGTTTATCTGCCACAAGGATTCCCTGAATTTCTTAAAGACCGTTTACTTTTTATCGCAAAAAAAATTAATTGATATACAATGTATAAATTATTTTAACTGCTCTTTAAAAGTTTAGTAAAGAAATGAAAAAATTCCAATCTTTTCAGCCATACCTTAATTCTTATATTGCGATAAAGGTTTTTTAGACGTGCAAAAAGATTTGTTTTTTATGGAGCAAGCATATAAGCAAGCTTTGAAAGCCTACGCCATTGACGAAGTCCCTATTGGAGCTGTTTTGGTTGATGGTAAAGGGGTAATCGTGGCGCGTGGGTACAATCAAGTTGAAAAACAAGGCTCGCAATTAGCGCATGCAGAAATGTTAGCATTACATAAGGGATCTAAGAAATTAGGAACTTGGCGCTTAAGATCCATGACGCTGTATGTGACGGTACAACCGTGTATGATGTGTATTGGATCCTTGTATTTATCGAGAGTTTCTCGTATTGTGTATGGTGTTTCTTCTATGAAGTATGGTGTATCTGTTGATCAGGTGAAGCAAATCGGGATTTATCAAAATTTGCATACCACCATGGAGTCTGTACACTATGAACCAGCAAAAATATTGTTACAATTATTTTTCCAAAAAAAAAGGAGTATGCGCGATGGTCAACAAGGTGGATCTTGTAAAGATTAAGCAAGAGCTTGTTCAGCGTAAGTTAGAAATTGAACAAGAGTTGCAACGCTTGTCATCTGAGCAAATGGTAGATGGACAAACTCAAGATGATGGCGATCAAGTGGTTTCCATTACGATGGAAGCATTGAGAAATTCTTTGCAGGATACAGAATATCAAGAATATTCTAATATCTTATCAGCGATAGAGTCTATTGATAAAGGTACTTATGGTATTTGCCAAGAGTGTGGCCAAAAGATTTCAGAAACTCGTTTAAAATACAATCCTAATGCTCGACGCTGTATAACTTGTCAAGAAAAAATAGAAACAGGATATTGATTGTTTTTATGGTAAAAAGGGAATAGTAATGAAATATCAAAAAATGAAACAATATGTTTGGTATACCATGGCATTGGTTTTGCTGATGATTTCTAAGCCAACATTGCCTTGTGATATTATTATTGAAAAGATTCATTCTCAGACGTTGGCTCAAGAAAGAGCGATGTTTGTCCGATTTAACCAATATTTTTGTGAATTGTTTTTGCAAAAACCTATCGATGCGTCGGCTGTGGAGACCGCTTTTGACAACGAAGAACAGGCATGCCTTAAGGCTTCTGCAAATACTTTGTTTTTTCATGCGCTGCTTGAAGAGCAGGTCATCGGATATATCTCTTGTGATGTAATGGCGGGATACAAGGTGCGTATTCGTCAAATAGCTATAGAGCCTGATTTTTTTGACATTACTCTGGTGAAAGAGTTATTGTTTGCTATTTTTACGGCTGCGCCTAAAACAAAGCATGTTTCAGTTCGTTGTCCTGTCGTATGCCAGGAATTTAAGGCTTTATTGCTTGATCTTGGATTTGTTAAAAGTCAGCAAAGTATGAATCCTTCAGATGCATTGTATGAGATCTATGAGTTAACGGTTCATGCAAAATGTAAAATTTGCGATGTCTTGTACGGGGCTGATTTCTGGGATGCAGAGCTATCTGAGCAGGATTGGAGTCAATATGACTCGGACATTGCTGATGGATATTTAGAAGATGGTGGCGGTGCTTATCCTGGTGAGTAATCAGCTACATAATGAGTATTCTATATAAAATTTGTAGGAACTTTGACATTTATGCTAACTTTTGTATCCTAAAATATAGTTATTTTACTTAGAAACAAACATTGAATATCAAAGACTTGGAAGAAAGGCTTACTTTTTATGGCACAAGCTCCAGCTTCTATAAAAAAAACAGCGAAAGCGTCAGCAGTGCAAAAAGCACCAAAAGCTTCAGCAAAATCATCAGAAATCGTCAATAGACCTTTTGCTCAAGGCACTGGGCGCAGAAAATCAGCTGTTGCTCGAGTATGGCTACGAAAAGGTAAAGGCCAGATCATTGTAAATGGTCGTCCTCTAGAAGAGTATTTTACTGTTCAAGCATCTATAGATTCTTGTTACGCATCATTCAAACCTTTCGCGGCAACATCGGGTATGACCGTTGATGTTAATGCTACAGGCGGTGGATATACAGCTCAAGCAGAAGCTATTCAACTTGGTATTGCACGAGCATTGCTACAGTTCGATGAAACAATGAAACCAGAACTTCGTAAAATGGGCTTTCTAACTGTAAACTCACGTGTTAAAGAGCGTAAGAAATATGGTCAAAAAGCAGCGCGTCGTAAATTCCAATTTACAAAGCGATAATCTTTTTACTTATCAGAAATTTAAAACGAGTATGGAAACATGCTCGTTTTTTTTTGCCTTAGATTAAAAAATTTTATACAGTTTTACCACGCTTTAAAGATTGCTGGATTAAATCGTAGGTATGAGAATTGAATAGGTGGGTTTAATTAAAGAAATGATCCTGAGCCATATCGTGTATGTTTGAAGATGTCATGCGAGTTGGTTGATGAATAGATGTTAACGTAAAGAAAAATGCAAATAAAGACATGGTAATTAAAGACATGTAAATGCGATATTTTGTTTGACGTTTCACTTTTCAACCTCGATTTAGATGAGTAAATATAGAAAAAAGTTGTAATTAGTATCATACTCTTAAATAGTTTTCTGTCAATTTTAATGGCTTAAATAGGTCGATTGTGGGATGTATATGGTATTTTTTATTCGACGCACAATTCTTTTTTTCTTGCTGTTTGAAGTAATAATTTTTTTTGTGATATATTGTTTTGGTCCTAAAAGCATTAGAACATTGTATGATGTACAACGACATGAACTATCGATGAAGCAACAAATCTGTGACTTACAACAAGAAATTGTTGATTTGCAGCAGCAAATAGAACAAAACCAAACATTGTTTGCTAAAGAAAAAATTGCCCGAGAAACATTGCTCATGAAACGAGAAAATGAAAAAATTTATTTTATAAAACATTAAAGGTCTGAGTATGTTCGTATTACCTAAGTTGCAATATGCATATGATGCATTGATGCCCTACATTGATGCAAAAACGATGGAAATTCATCTAACTAAGCATCATCAGGGATATATCGATAATTTAAATAAAGCATTGGTGTTGCACCCAGAGTTGCAGCAATGGTCGCTTGAGCAATTGTTGCAAAATCTTGATCGTGTACCGGCTGATGTTCAAACTATTGTACAAAACAATGCGGGTGGTCATTACAATCATGAGCTGTTTTGGCAAATGATGACTCCAAAAAGTCATGTGGTCATTGGGAAGCTATATCAAGAAATAGAAAGAGAGTTTGATTCTTTTGCTCATTTCCAATTGAAATTTGAAGCTGCGGCAAAAAGTCAATTTGGCAGCGGATGGGCATGGTTAGTGCTTGATCCTCAAGGAAAATTGCAAATTTATGCAACATCTAATCAGAATGCTCCTATCATGAACCAAGATGTTCCATTGCTTGGTCTTGATGTGTGGGAACATGCGTATTATTTGAATTATCAAAACCGACGTCCTGATTATATTACTGCTTGGTGGAATGTGGTGGATTGGGAATTCGCAGAAGACAGATATATTGATGCACTGAGTGCTTAATTTTTTTAGAATATAAATCAGTGTAAGATGGCAACCAAATTTATTGCAGACTTTCATATTCATTCAAAATATTCTCATGCGACTTCAAAATATATGGATTTGTCTGCGCTGAGTCTTTGGGGTCAGCTTAAAGGAGTTGGAGTGATGGGTACAGGTGACTTTACCCATCCCATTTGGCAGCAAGAGCTGCGTGCTCAATTGCAAGAAGCTCAGCCAGGACTTTTTGAGTTAACAGCTGAGTGCCAGAGTCAAGTTGCATCGAAGGTATATGCAAGTTGTGCGTCATGGCAGCGCTTTATGCTTACCAGTGAAATCAGTACAATTTTCAAACGCAATGGTCGTTGCTATCGTGTTCATTCAATTATTCTTGCTCCGCATTTTCAAGCTGTTGAGAGTATCACCAAAGATTTGGCAAAAATCGGCAATCTGGTTCATGATGGCCGTCCAATTTTAGGTTGTGACGTTAAAGATTTATTAAAAATTGTGCTGAGTGCTTCGCCTGATTGCATGTTAATTCCTGCGCATATTTGGACACCGTGGTTTGGGCTACTTGGTTCAAAATCTGGGTTTAATTCAATAGAGGCAGCATTTGAGGATATGGCAGGACATATTTTTGCCATAGAAAAAGGATTGTCTTCTAATTTTTTAATGAATGCTCAGGTTTCTGAGCTTGATCGCTTGGCTATACTGTGTAACTCGGATGCTCACAGCGTGCAAAACCTAGGGCGAGAAGCGAACGTTATGCATACGCAGTTGTCGTATGATGGAATTACGCAGGCACTCAGAACCAATGACGCACAAAAATTGATCGCAGGCATCGAATTTTTTCCGGAGATGGGTAAGTATTATGGCGATGGTCATCGTGCTTGCAGCGTCTATTTCACTCCTGAGCAGACTATGAAATATCAAGGTCTGTGCCCGGTTTGTCACAAGCCAATTACGGTTGGTGTTTTAAATAGGGTGCAGCAGCTGGCGGATCGCACGCCACTTGAGGCTTCGGTTCGTATGCGCATGCAACATCGGGTGGTGCCGCTTCTTGATATTTTAGAATATGAGTTGAAATTGGCGGCGACGAGTAAGAAATTACAGCTGGTCTATCATCAGTTGTTGCAGCAGGTAGGCAATGAATTTTTTATACTTCTAAATGCGCCGATAGAGCAGATAGCTCAGGCATCGACGGTGGGTATAGCTCAAGCTATAGCAAAAATACGCGCAGGCGCGGTTACGATTTCACCAGGCTATGATGGGGTGTATGGTAAAATCGAATTTTAAGATTAAAAAGGTGTACGGAATGGTACCGTTTTAATCTTTATACTAGGTGATGAGTGGATTTGATTGTGCGTTTATTTCTTTTGCAATCGCAAATTTACATGCTTTTGCTCTCAAGGCTATAGCTGCTTCTAGGGGAGTTATTGTTAAAGATGGCGTAACCTTGATTATCTTGCTGCTTCGTAATCGATCAGCAATTTTGGTGTTTTGAAAGTTATATAAGCTATTAACGTCGAAATCATCGAAGTGTAATTTTAATACATCTACATCATCGTTTTTGAGTGCGATAATTAGAGAGTTTGGGGCTTTGGGTGCGTTGGTGCTATTTTTGTAATCAACTATATCTAAATTGTTTAATTGTGTTGTGTACGGTGCGTTTTTATTATGCATAGCTTCGAGTCGCTCTGATTTGCTTGATGATCTGCCAGGTGATAATTGTGGTACGTATACAGCGTCATTGTATGAACTACCTGTAGAAGATAAAAAGAATCCAGGCATAACCTGTGCCGATGAAATGGTAAGAATTATGCAAAGCGCAGTAAGGTAAATTAATTTCATAAAAGCTCCTTTTTTAGAGTAACCTCATAACCTATATGAAGTATGACGCAAAAAAGGCAAGTAAGGCAATGGTTTCTATTAAGAAAGTTTAATTTAAACATTAAAAAAAGGTGCCATTTCGGGCACCTTTTTAATTTTGATGTATGATCGAGAACTATTAATTCTCGCTTCCTACGCCATATGTTTCCATTGAGTCTGCTGTTTGACCATCTTCATAATCTAAGTCAGGGTTAACAGCCATTCCTGAAGAATTGTTAGAATAATTTGAACCCGAAGAATTGTTTGTTTCAGGTTGTTGTGCTATATAGTCAGGGTGGTTAGCAATGAATTTGCTAACTTTTCTTGATTTCATAGTATCAGCAGCTTGTTTCAAAGTCATTACTTTATTAGTTCCTAATTGCTTAGCAATTTTTGAATTAGAAAAATTGTATGTTTTATTCAAGTCGATATCTTTTCTTGTTGAGTTTCCTCTGTGAGCGTTACCTTCTGCGTAGGCTACTTTTAATATGCTAGGGTCGTTTTTTTGTATCGCAAGAACTCCAGAAAGTGGTGCTTTAGGAGTACTTGCTGGGATTTTACCACCGTTGTAAATACCACCTTGTGTGTTTATATCATTATGATAAACGCCGGGATTACCACCGATCATTCTAGGACGACTTGATGATGTGCCAGAAGATGCTTGCATTACTTGAGCTGAGAAAGCTGTAAGAATTGCGCAAAGCGCTGTAAAACGAAATGAATTCATAAAAAACTCCTTTTTTTTGGGTAACTTCATTACTAATATGAAGTATGTCACAAAAAAGGCTTTGAAATCAATGGTTTTTGATTGTTTTGCGTAAAAAGATTGAAATGTGTGATCTGATGCTGGCATCTTTGAAATTCGGCAAAAAAAATTGGTTTTGCTATACTAAGACACATCTATGTTTTTTACGGAATACAGGAATGAAATATATGGAACCAAAGCATAAAAACGATGATTTATTACAGGACTATCTAGGTCATGTATCTCAAGAACATGAAGTTCGAGTTCAAAAAGTTAAAACGATGCGTGCTCAAGGGATTGAACCTTGGCCTGCATTAAAGCCTCAAACAGCAGTTGCTCATCAATTACTCAGTACCTTTGTTGATGGTGATAGTAAGCAGTATGACCTTGTTGGGCGTGTGATGAGTATTCGTTTACACGGAAAAGCGGCATTCGTTCATCTGCAAGATGATTCTGGTAAGATGCAAGTGTACATCAAAGAAGATTTGATTGGCGCTGAGGCGTTTAAGAATTTTGAACAATTCATTGATATCGGTGATATTCTTTGGGTCCAAGGAACAACATTTAAGACTCAACGTGGTGAAATATCGCTACGAGCAACCAGTTTTTCATTACAAAGTAAATGTTTACATCCGTTACCGGAAAAATTTCATGGACTCCATGATATTGAAGTTCGCTATCGTCAGAGATATTTAGATTTGATTTGCAACAGTGACAGTAAAAATTTGTTGGTCAAACGATCGCTCATGATTCAAGCATTGCGTGAATGTTTAGCATCTAAGGGATATTTGGAAGTAGAAACTCCAATGTTACATCCAATTCCTGGTGGAGCAGCAGCTCGTCCGTTTGTTACGCATCATAATGCTTTGGGACAAGATTTGTATTTAAGAATTGCACCAGAACTATATTTGAAACGTTTAGTGGTTGGTGGACTTGATAGAGTCTTTGAACTTAATAGAAATTTTAGAAACGAAGGTATTTCGCCTCGGCATAATCCTGAATTTACGATGCTTGAGTGTTATACAGCGCATCAAGATATTACCTACGCCATGAACCTCATTGAGGAATTAGTTCGTTATGTTATGGGTAAAATTGGAGCATCAGGTGAGGTTATGTTTGGTTCACATGCTCTTGATTTTAATAAACCGTTTGTACGCATGACGCTGTATGAAGCTGTAAAGGCGTGTCATAAGTTGTCTGATCAAGAGTTAAATAATGCAGAGATAATCGATGCGTTACTTGCTAAAAATGCAGTAAAATTGCCAAAAACGGGCATGACACTTCAAGAGAAAATTTATTTGCTCTTTGCAGAAACTGTTGAAAAAGAGTTGATTCAGCCAACGTTCATCACAGGATTTCCGGTTGAGGTTTCACCGCTTGCAAAGCGTGATCCTCATGTTCCAGGCCTTGCGGCTCGTTCAGAGTTGTTCATAGCAGGACTTGAAATAGCGAATTTATTTGATGAATTGAATGATCCATTTGATCAAGCTCAAAGGTTTCATGATCAAGTAGCTGCTCGTGAAGCTGGAGATGGAGAGGCTCATTTGTATGATGCTGATTATATTCTTGCTTTAGAGCATGCATTGCCACCAACGGTTGGTTTCGGTATTGGGATTGATCGTTTTGTGATGTTACTGACAGGAATAACTTCGATTAAGGATGTTATTTTATTCCCGACGCTTAAGAAAAAATAAAATATCTTAAGGCTATGCGTTTTGAGTTGTTAGTATCAGGCTATCAGTTTCGTTTCGTTCATTTTTTTTAATTAAGGATATTAATAGTTGTTTGTTTATACAAAATAGGGATGTTATAGATGCATTTTAGGGGTTTTTTTATCGTTGTCCATTTGTTATTTATTGCGCATAGCGTAAGATCTACTTATCAAGATTTTGAGCTTGACCAGGAGCATTACTCTCATAAAAAGTATGATCGCGAGCAGATGAGTGCTCAGTTGGGTTTTCCTGAAAATACGGTGATATCGCGCAAAGATAAGACCGTGTTGAGTTGGACTCGTGTTTATACAGCTCGAAATGTATTTTGTTTGAAATATACAGTAACGCGTTATGTATTATCTGGCAATAAACAATATGATTTAGTTGAAAGAGTAATATGTCCCGATCAGCAAGCGGCATGGGATATGATGCATGATTGCTTTGTTAATCGTAAAAAAGATTTTCTTTTGTCAGCGACTTTAGAAGGTTCTGGTTTGGATCAAAAACGATCTGTTGGTTCGAAAAAAATCCCAGCCAGCTCGGGTTGTTGTTAATAGTACTAAGATATAAAAAAAGCCTCGCAATTAATGCGAGGCTTTTTTTTGTGATTTTAATATTTTATTACTTAGAAGGTGCTAAGTTTTTGTTGATCTCGGTAATTGTTTTGATCATACCAAGTGTATCAGCACTTTTAGCTTTGTCTTTTTCATAACGTTTAGCAAATTCATGTTCAATTAAATGTTGAATGATTTCAAAGATTTGATCGACATGAGCTTGAGAAAGTGCTTTGCTTGAACGGTTAAATGTGCGTGCTAATTCATCAAAAACAGGAATCAATTGAGTTGGAACATGTTGACGATGATGAGTCCAATTTTCTAAGAATTTAACAAGAGTTGTTCTTTTGATCGATTTTTCAACCTGTGCAATGTACATATGGTACACAACTGATCCAAGAAGAGCTGCTGATATTGTTTCAATACCAACTTCAATTTTTTGTATAGGAGCTTGAGCCCAATAAGGTCTTGATAAGATACCTGTTGTGACAGTAGCCAGAGATGCAGCTAAAGCTTTTTGTGAGTGCCCTTTAAGTGCGTTTGCTGGTTGCTCGATGAATAGAAATTCTAGATATTTAAAAGCAGCTTCATTGCCTTCATATGATGATGATATCGCAGTTGCTGAAATTCCTTCAGTACGCGTTTGAATCGATCCTGTGCTGATTATAGCGCAAAGAAACAATGAAAGGGTTGTTTTTTGGGTTATTGTAGCCATATAAATCCTTTTATGGGTAAAAATTTTCTACTTATTAGGATAGCATATTGGATATGTTTTGCTACAGCTAAGTATTGTTTTATCTTTATTTTTGTTGCGCACTTGTGTAGGTTGACAAATAAAGCAATCTATCTAAAAAAAGGAGATATGGTGAAACAGTTAATATGCCGACCTAGCGCGGCTTTAGCCCTGTTTTTGGTGAGTTTTGGTACCATAATGCCAAGAATCACCCTGGATGAGCAGATAGCTCCCAAAAAGTCCGGTAAAGATCAAAAGCCTTCAAAATCTCAAAGTTTTGATCATGAGGGGCCTAAAAAGCAGAAAAAAGGTGCTCACTTGGTGTATAAACCTCAACCAGTGCGACTGGATGATGATCAGTTAGACGATGATCAAGAAGCAGGCAATCCGTATGCTTATGATCCGTATTTCCATCATCCTGAGAAGGCTAAGTCGCAGGGAGAAACACCTCAAAAGAGCAATTTCGACGATAAAGCCTTTGAGAAGCTACAAATAGCAAAAATCAATCAACTCTTGCAGCATGTGAGTGATGAGTTAGTTGAAGCAGAGCAAAAACTAATTGATGATGTGCAGGAGAAGATAGAGGGATTAAGTTCTTACAGCAAGCAGGGTTCTGCTGATTTTATTAAATTCTTAGATGACCGAGCTGTTGGATATCATTATCAATTGCGTCTGTTGCAGACTATTGTGGTGGCTGATTATTATGCTTTTTTAAAGGAGCATGATGCTGATTTCACCTATTCAAGTGAACTATCTCCGACAGAACGATCCTTTATTAGCGGAGTGGAAAATGTGATGCAAGAAGCGTTAGTGCGTATTCAGGGATTGATGTTGGATCTTACATCGCAGCATTTACAAAATAAGCTAGGCGTAGAGATAGCGCATGGTTTTTATGATTCTTTGGTGCAGGCTCAAAGGGTTTATGAGCAACAAAAGCTTATCAATGAGCAAGGACTGAATAGAAGTTGGTGGGATGAGCTGAAAGGTGAAGCAAAAGGGGTTCTTGGAGAGTTTTCAGCACAATTTAAAGTAGCTGTTAAAGCAGAAGTAGCAAAGCAAGTGAAAATAGTTATCGCTGATGTTGGTGGTGATATAATTTCTGCAGTTGGTAAAAAAGCTGCAGATGTAGTTAGTGATAAAATTAGTCCAGCTCTTGCAGATAAGATAGAAGAGTTAGGAAATAAATTAAAAACAACAGGATTGGCGTTTTTAATAGGTGATAATTCTGATGCATCAGTTGTATTGCTGCGCAAAGCAATTCGGGCGATGCATAAAGTGAATGCTCCAACCAATCCTGTAGTTGTTCGGTCATCGCAAGATCTATGTGCAGAGGAAAAGGAATTCTTGAAGAATCGTTTACCGCAAGTGCAGAAAGTGTTATCTGATGCATTTGGTATCTCTGTACCACTAAGGATTGCTTTCTGTTGTAGTGGTGGTGGTAACCGAGCTATGGTTGTAACAGAAGCAGCATTTGAATCAGCTGCGCGTCATAATTTCTTGCAAGCATCACTCTATTGTGCAGGACTTTCTGGTTCTACTTGGACTATTGCGCCATGGAGTTATTTGTATCTTAAAGGACTGATTACCAATAAAAACTATGAGCAGTCGTTGATTGCTTTACGTACGAATTTTGTAAATACGTTGAGTGATCCAACGATGATTGATCCAACCGATAAAGGAATATTCTGTCCGCCACTTCTGGGCGCAGATGTTCGAGCAATTTTCTCAAATCAATTGATAGAGCGTTATGGGTATGGTCAGCATTTTTCAGTTGTTGATCTATGGGGTGCATTAATTGCAAATTATGCATTAAAACAAGCAAGTGGTAAGCGCCTGCAAGTGACCTGGTCTGAACTATATGATCTAGCGCAAAAAGGAGATATTCCATTACCGTTGTGTTCTGCTGCATTTGATGCACGACTAACAACGGGTGATGATTTAGTTTTAAAACAAGAAGTTGGATCGTTATACGATTGGTTTGAAATGAGTCCGTTTGAATCAGGTGGTACTACCCTTGGTTATATTCTTACACAATATTTAGGTTCTGTGTTTAAGGACGGTGTGTTAGTGCCAGAATTAATAAACCCTGAATATCCTATGAGCTTTTATTTAGGACTATATGGTGCAGCATTCTCACTGACTATCAATGATGCGGTTGAAAAAGGATTATCAACTCCAACGATTGATGTGTTTGGGCATGATGTAGAAATACCGGTTGGTGATTGGATTAAAAAAGTACTCGATGAAAATTCTCAGGATGATGCTCGTAGTCACAGAGCTGGTAAGATACATGCGCAGTTCCCGAATTTCTCTGTTGGATGTAAGGATAGTTTACTGAAAAACAAAGAAGTGCTGGGAATGTTTGACGGTGGCATAGCATTTAACTTACCGTTCCCATTATTAGTTGAGAGAGCTGAGCGTGGTATTGATGTCATTATTGCAATTGACTCAAATCCTGCAGATGTTCAAACCTTAAAAAATGCTGATGCGTATTTCAAGCGTAAAAATGTTTCGATGCCTACTATGGGTAATATGAGTAAGAGTGATCTCTTGTCTCGTAATATGACCGTGTTTAACGATCCGCGTACAAAAGCAACATACAATGCTAAGCAGCCAACAGTTTTATATTTCCCGACACATGTCGATGTAAGCAAGCCTCCATTTACAACAAGTAATTTTAAATATTCGAAAGATAACATTGATACATTGGTTTCTAATGTTGATGATGCTTTTGAATCACAAGTGATCCCGATGAAAGAGATATTAACATTGGTTGCAAATGCACGTTATGATGATGCTGGTCATAAACGGTCATAGCGTTACTACGTACAACATGAATTAAAATATGGCAAAATCAAATAGAATGTAAAAAACTTTCTCTTTGGTTTTGCCATATTAGTATGCATCCGTTAAACTGAAGTATTACGTAAAACATAACTTGGTACAATCATGGATTATACATACATTCAAGGTCATAAATATCTTATAGGACTTCCGGTCATATCTGATGATGATACCTCTAAATTAGCACAGCATTTTAATATCTCGTCATCGCTTGCTCAGGTACTTCTTGCGCGGGGCATGAGTGATATTGAAGTTGTACAAAATTATTTAATGACCAGTTATGAAAAAGATGTTTTCGATCCACGATTAATGAAAGACGCTGTAAAATCTGTTGAGCGCATCTTGCTTGCCATTGAGCAGCAAGAAAAAATATTAATTTTTGGTGACTATGATGTTGATGGTATTACATCTTCGTCACTGATGATGATTGGTTTATTATCCCTTGGTGCAAAGGTTAACTTTTTTTTACCCAACCGCGTTAAAGATGGTTATGGATTATCGTCAAAGATTGTACAAAAAGCAGCTGATAATAATTATAAGTTGATTATCACGGTCGACAATGGAATTACTGCATTTGAACCAGCAGCTTTGGCTGCAAAATTAGGGATAGATTTAATTATCACCGATCATCATAGACCTCATGACCATGTACCCCAAGCATTTGCCATTGTAAATCCGCATCAAAATGACTGTGGTTACCCGTATAAGTATTTTGCAGGGGTTGGTGTAGCCTTTAAGATATTAACGTTGCTCTTTGAAGAAAAAGGGCTTCCTATACCCGATAAAATTATTGAGTTATTACTGTTTGGAACGGTAGCTGACGTTGTACCTTTGACGGGTGAAAATCGATATTGGGTGCGACATGGTTTGCAGAAGGTCAATCAAATTGAAAGTTATTCACTGCAGGTACTCAAGGCAAATAGTAAAGTAACCAAGCCTGAACTATTTTCGTTAGATATTGGTTTTTCAATTACGCCACAAATTAATGCACTGGGAAGACTTGATGATCCGCGCGAGGGCGTACAGTTCTTGCTCGGTAATGATCCCAATGAAGTTGATCGTGTTGGTAAAATATTATTGGAATTAAATCAAGCGCGCAAAGAAGTAGAAAAAACGATTATTGCTGATGTTGTTGCTCAAATTGAGTCAGGATTGGTGGATATTTCTAAAAATGTTGTAATTGCTTCAAGTAAATCTTGGCCTGCAGGAGTTATTGGCCTGGTAGCATCTCGTATTGTTGGGATGTACGGGAAACCGACATTGTTATTTCATATCACTTCTGATGGTTTAGCTAAAGGGTCATGTCGATCGATACAAGAATTTAATGTGTTTGAAGCATTGCAAGAATCAAAAGATCTGCTTATTGCATTTGGTGGACATTCACATGCAGCTGGTTTATCACTACGAGTGGAAAATTTGCCGGAATTGCAAAGGCGCTTACAACAAAGAGTGGCATCAACGTTGACAGAATTTGATTTGAAACAAAAGTTCAAAGTCGATGCTTGTACCACGCTTGCAGAGTTTGGTGATAAATTAATAGAGGACATGAGATTGTTTGAACCGTTTGGTCATGAAAATCCTCAGCCATCATTTTACATTCGTAATGTTGTTTTGATTAAGCAACCACAAGTGCTGAAAGATTTGCATATAAAATGTATGGTTTTTAGTGAGGGTGTTGTGAAGTCTGTTATGTTTTTTAATCGACCAGAACTGTATGAAAAATTAGTTATGCAAGCAGATGAGCCGTTTGATATTGTAGGAAATGTGATGCAAAATTATTGGAATGGTGTTTATACGATAGAGCTACAAGGTATTGATGTTGTAGGGCTAAAGGATCAACGATGATTATCACCATCGATGGACCAAGTGGAAGTGGGAAAACAACGCTGGCTATAAAAATAGCAAAACATCTTAATTTTTTTTGTTTAAACAGCGGTTATTTATATCGTGGGTTAGCATATGTTTTAAAAACTGTTTATGGTTACAATGCTCAGACTATTCAACATCCAGACATTAATCATGTCGTTGCGATTTTTCATAGTGATCAGTTTCGGTATGTTTATGAATCTGGGATCGTAAAAATCTATTGGGGTGTTGAGATAACGATGTTTTTAAAAGATCCGGAAATCTCAAAATTTGCAGCAACGGTGGGACAAGATAGTGCGACTCGATTAGTGTTACGTCAGTATGAGAAATTCCTGGTGGTTGGAAAAGATTGTGTGATTGAAGGTAGAGCATGTGGTTCTGTGATATATCCGGAAGCGGATATTAAATTTTACATTACGGCTACTCAGGAAATCCGGGCGCTGCGATTGCAGCAAGATCAGTTGAAGCGTGGAAAAACATTATCTTTAATAGAAGCGCTTGGTCAAATCAAAACGCGCGATGATATGGACATGGGGCGTTTAATTGAACCGCTTGTTTGTCCAGAGGGTGCAACGATATTGGATTCTACTGCTGCAACCACAGATGATTTGTTAAAAATAGCACTTGATGTGATTAGGCAAAGTCTACATAGATAAAATTATTGATGAAAGATGGTACAAAGGGGCGTTTTTTTATGACGTATTATAAGAATATTTTATTGATAATTCTTGTTGTCAGTAACTTCAGAAATTATGCATCAGAAGAAGTAGTTTTGGAGTCGCGTTGTGGTAGTGGTGATATGTGTGTTGTTACGTTTTCACAGGAGCAATTACATGATAGTACCTGTTTTGTAGAGATTCAGGTTCGGGACGTATTAAAAGAATGGGGTTTTTCGGAACAAGTTTTGATGAATTTTAAAAATTGTGATCAACGTGGGCAAATAGAGGGCTTATGTTTGACTATTTTAGATACTATTGCTGAGGCTGATAAAAAGGCTCTTTTCGTTAAGACTGTCAACGATACGATGATGCCAAATGTGACATCTGGTAAGAGCTTAGAAGGTATTATTCAAAGATCTTTTAATTTGACGAGTGAAGTTAAGGCAGATAAGCCTGGCGTAATAACATGGTTTATGAACGGACTTCTTGAAACTGTTTGGTGGTCTACGCATCAACATTTTGAACATTGTTTTGATCGAGCGCTGCAAGGAGATGTTGTCGCGCTATCCAACGTTGATACGATAACGCGTTTATCGAAAACTCAAGCGTTATCTGAAGAGCAAAAAATTGAATTTTTTAAAAAATTACAACGCAGAACTATGAATGCGCTTGCGCAGGTGAATAGTTGGGCTAGTGATGAAACAATAAAGCTTAATGCATATGACTATGATGATGAAGCTGCAATAGAAGAGGTAGCAAAAAAACAAAAAGCGTTAAGTTTACAACAAGAAGCAAGAACGCGCGCAGTTTATTTTTATTCTGAAAGAATAGCCCTATCTTTGTTTAAGGGTTTATTTAAAAATCCTCAGACGCATAGTCTTATGGTTACGAATGATCGGGCAACGCTTGCGCCTATCATTAATGTGGTAAGAATGCAGTCTGATTTGGTGGCTCATGCAGGATCATTGCGTGATGAAAGATGTGATCTTGATTGGCTAAGAGTTCATGGGCTAGAAGTTCCGCAGCATCGTGAATCAAAGTTTGTTTTTAGAGAGCACTTGGCAAACCTTCTTGTTGAGAAGCGTAAAAAACAACAGTAATTCGTTACGTTAAAATTAGATGAGAAGGGTTCGTTATTTACGAGCCCTTCTTTATTTTTATCATGTCGGTCAGCAAGAGTCACGGGGCATTTAATGTAATGTTCTTGTGTTTCGCAAAGTAGAATAAAAAAATGGGCTAGAAATTTCTAGCCCATTTTCTATTAGACGAAATAGTTTATTTTTCGTCGCTATTTGCATCTTCGTTGTGCTCAGCTTCTTCGTGATCAGCTGATTCTTCTGGTGTTTCTGTTGCCATTTCTACAGGAGTTACATCTTCAGTTGGTGTAGATGTTGTTTCTTGTTTGCCCCAACAGCCAGCAACGAGTGGTAATGCAGCAAAGATAGCAAGTAATGTTTTGTTCATGAAATTCCTTTATAGGGTTAATTAATTTCTGGTTTTTTGGATTTTTTTGAAATCTTTTTCTTAGTGCTCATAGGGATTCTGCGTTTAAACGGATCTTTAGCCAGTATTTGTTGTAACACAAAATCCATTTGCTCAGCAAAGATAATATTTAATTTATCGATGTCCTGTTTGAAATCAAGTAAATCTGATTCATTTGCTTTTGGTATGATCACAGTTTTGATGCCATGTTGTTGTGCTGCAAGGAGTTTTTCCTTGAGTCCGCCAATAGCAAGAACTCGACCTCGTAGGGTAATTTCCCCTGTCATTGCAACATGATTTTTAAATGGGATGTTGGTTAATGCTGAGATAACTGCTGATGCAATTGCTATACCAGCAGAAGAACCATCTTTTGGAGTTGCGCCATCAGGGAAGTGAATATGGATGTCATTATTCGTGAACTCTGATTTTTTAATACCAATTTTTGGTGCAATCGATCGAATATAACTATATGCAGTTTGTGCTGATTCTTGCATAACTTCACCAAGTTGTCCGGTAAGTGTTAGTCCGCCTTTACCAGGCATGATGCTGACTTCTATTTCAAGTACGTCACCACCTAGTTCTGTCCATGCAAGTCCAGTACCAATACCAACGACGTCTGGCTGTTTCCAAAGTTCTGTTTTCTTGAACTTGTCATTACCCAGCCATTTTGTAGCATGCTCAGGAGTTATTGTTACTGATTTCAAAGTAGGGGTATGCAAAAACTCTTGAATGCTTTTACGCATGAGCTTTGCAATTAAACGTTCTAGTTGTCGTACTCCGGCTTCTTTGGTGTATTCATTGATGATCTGGAGGATGATTGCAGCGCTTATTTTAACCTGACTTTTCTTCAGTCCATACTCTTTGAGCATTTTTGGGATTAAAAATTGCTGAGCAATGGTTAATTTTTCAGTGTCGGTATATCCAGGTAAATTAATCACTTCCATACGATCATACAATGCGTATGGAATAGACTCTGTGCTGTTAGCTGTTGCAATAAACATTACGTGAGATAAATCGTATTCTGTGTCTATGAAATGATCTACAAATGTTTTGTTTTGCTCTGCGTCTAAAACCTCGAGCAATGCTGCTGCAGGATCTCCTGTAATGTCATGTGCTAATTTATCAATCTCATCAAGAAGGATGACCGGATTGATAGTTTTTGTTTTGCGCATAGCATGAAGTATTTTGCCAGGAAGAGCTCCAATGTATGTTCTGCGGTGTCCTCTTATTTCAGCTTCATCTTTAACGCCGCCAAGTGATATTCTGGTGAATTCGCGACCTAAGCTTTTAGCTATAGATTTAGCCAAGGAAGTTTTTCCAACTCCTGGAGGTCCAACAAGGCAAATAGTAGGTGTTTTTTTAAGTTCTTGAGCATATTTTTGTGCAGCAACAAACTCTAAAATACGATCTTTAACCTTTTGTAGGCTTGCGTGTTCTTTGTTTAAAAGCTGTTCGGCTGAAGCTAGGGTTATTGTATCCTTGCTTTTTTTGTGCCAAGGAAGTGCCAGTATCCAATCAATGTAATGTTTGCTAATAGCAGATTCTGCTGACATTGAAGGCATCTGTTCGAGTCTGTTGAGCTCGCGATCTGTTTTTTCAGCAACTTCTTTTGGTAGTTGCAAATGTTTAACTTTTTGACGTAAAGAATCAAGTTCGACAGTATGATCGTCGCGGCCTAGTTCTTTGTTGATAGCTTTGATCTGTTCGTTGAGGTAATATTCACGTTGATTTTTTTCAACTTGATGTTGGACTCTACCTTTAATTCGCTCTTCTGCTTGTAAAATCTCTATTTCTTGTTTGATCAGGACGGTCAGAAGAATCATGCGTTGTTGTAGATCCGTTGTTTCAAGGATACGCTGACGATCGTAAAAGGAGATGTTAGCATGCACAGCGATAGTATCGGCAATTGTTTCTTGATCTTCAACTGATTCAGCCAGGCCGATAAGGTCTGTTGGAACCTTTGCGTTGAGTTTTGTGTAAGCTTGATAAGTCGCTTTGAGGTTGCGCCATGCAGCTTCTATATCGACTTTTGAGTTAAATTGAGTTGAGCAATCTTGGATAAGGGCAGATGTAAAAGTTTCTGTTTGGTAAGTTTCTACTATGTTTGCTCTGGTAATGCCTTCCACTAAGATTTTTAGGGAATTATTTGGCATTTTCATCATTTGCAAGATAGTAGATTTAGTGCCACATGCGTATAGTTCATCTTGAGAAGGATTTTCTGTTTCAGGTCGTTTTTGAGCTGTAATAAAAATAGTTTTATTGTGCATCTTTAATGCTTGTTCTACAGCTAAAACCGACGATTTTCTGCCTACAATTATGGGTATAATGCTTGAAGGAAGGACTACGATGTTTTTCAGTGGCAGGATCGGCAGGATGTTTTCTGAGGTTGGTTGTTGCAGTATCTCTGGAGCCACAAAAGGCTTGGAGTGAGTTTGTACTTGTTCTGCGATCATATGGTTAAATTCCTATGCTTAGAGATAACCGAATCCATTTTGATTCTCTATATAATAGAGTATTAAAATTATATCAAATAAAATGGTTTTGGTAAATCAGTTTTTGGGTCGATTTGGCTGTTCTTTGGATTATGGCCCTGGGGCTGCGGAAAATTTGTTTCGATCTGAATAATTCCGTTGCGAGAAACAATAGGCATGCTATACTTATTGAAATTCTTTTAATACAAACAAATCTTGATAATTTTTATAAAAAATATGTTTAGAGGTCGTATGATACGCGGTAACAAAGCGGTGTGTGCCTACATTATACGTGATGTCTTATATTCACAGTTTTATGAGTCGAGTTAATGATCCCCAAGGGCTTATGGTAGCTTGTTTTGCTATCTATTAAAGCCTTTATTTTTTTATGTACTCAAAAGTTAAACAATAAGTGGTATACACAATTTTTTCTATAAATTAAGTTAAAAGGAAACACATATGGCTTCGTTGTTGGGGGGATTTTTTTCAGCTGGGTTTAGTGATAAGCACGAGCGGTTAAAGTTTATCTTATTAACATTGGTTTTTGCGTTCGTTATAGGGTCCTATACGATAGCAAAAGAGCTTAAAGATTCAATATTTGTTGGGATTGTGGGTAAGGAGTACTTGCCGACCGCAAAATTCTTAGTTATTTTCCTCTTAATACCTGCAGCGCTTGGTTATTCACGATTGGTAGACGTTTGTCGACGTTATCAACTGTTGGGCTTTTATAGCCTGTTGTACGGTAGCATCTTGGCTGTTTTTACTCTGCTTCTTGGGCATTCAACCATGGGGCTTTATAATACATGCGCAAGCCCTGAGCGATGGTTCGGTTGGGTCTTTTACTTTGTGCTTGAGGGATACTCTCCTTTTGTAGTAGGGGTATTTTGGGCATTTTTAAATTCAGTTTCAACGCCCAGTGAGGCAAAAAATCATTATCCTATGATGGTCGCTGGTTCTAAGGTGGGTGGGGTTTTGACGGCGCTATTTGCTTGGTATTTGCTCGATCATTCGTTGATTTTAACAAGATTTGGATCGATGAACCATGATGTGGTTGCTCATCAAATACTCATGGGAATTGTATCGGGAATGCTTTTGGTTGTGCCGTTGCTTCTGATGATATTAATGCGTTATGTTCCTGGTCGTTATTTGCATGGTTACGAAGCTGTATATCAGCTTGAAAAAAAGCATCAGAATGATGAAAAAGACACTAAAACAAGCATGTTGTCTGGGATCAAGTTGTTGATAGAGTCGCCTTATATTTTAGGGATTTTTGGCCTTGTGTTTTTTTATGAAACGTTAAATGTTGTATTGAATTTTCAGCGTATTGGGCTTCTTAAAGAAGCGTCAACGTCGATGGCAGGGTTTACTGCATCTATGTTCTGGCAGCGCTTTCAAATGCATGCATACGGGATACTGTTATCCTTGTTTGGCGTACAGTATTTGTTTAAGAAGTTAGACGTTCGTCGATGTTTGCTGATTGTACCGTTGTCGGTATCGTTGCTCTTAATCTTTTTTGTGTTGACCTATAGCGTAGAATCTATAATGTATGTCTTTATTGGTTTGAGCGCTATCAACTATTCGTTGTCATCGCCGCTTCGAGAATCATTGTATATTCCTGCAACTAAAGACATGAAATTTAAGGCTAAAGCATGGATTGACACCTTTGGAACTAAGTTTTCTAAGGGTTTTGGTAGCTTGTTTGCTGATATAACCAATAGGGTTCCTGTGAGCTCTGGGTGGTTTGGTATGGTATATGCAGCTTTCTTTGGATCTTTGATGGTTTTCTGGTTCTTAACATCGTGGATGCTTGGTCGTAAATATGAAAAAGCGATTAAGGAAAACGCGATTATTGGTGCAGAATAGGTTTTTGTTCATATACATGAAATTTTGGTGTAAGGACTTCCGATTGCGGGAGTCCTTGCTTTATACAAATAAGACATAATGGTTTTAAAATAAGCTGGAAGGATAGCTATGTTAAGCACAATGTTGCGTAGGGCTGGATTAACATTTGACCTGGATAAACAAGAGCGCAATAAGATTTTTTGGTTAATTATTGCCTTTTTCTGCGTGATTGGTTCATATACGGTCTTAAAGGAGATGAAGGATGTTTTGTTTGCGCAAATAGTTGGCGCGAAATACCTGTACAAGGTAAAATTTTTATCGATGTTTGTGCTGTTGCCGGCGACGCTTTTGTATGCGAAGTTGGTTGATCATTTAACGCGCTGGTCGTTGCTTATGTTTTACAGTTTGCTCTATGGTGTTGGTGGTTTTTTCATAGCATATTATTTGCAAGATCCTATCGTTGGGCTAGAGAATCAAATCGCATCTTCAGATCGATATTTTGGTTGGTTTATTTATTTGTTTTATGAAGGATTAGTTCCTTTTGTGGTGAGTGTTTTTTGGTCGTTTGCGAACTCGGTAACCAATCCTGAAACAGCTAAAAAAGGATATACGCTTTTAATTGCTGGTTCAAAATTGGGCGGGATGTTTACTGCTGGAATTGCGTGGATGCTCTTTGTTCCAACCAGTTTCTTGGGCAGACTTGAGTGGTCATCTGTGTTTATACATCAGGTGTTGCTCATTGGCGCTTCGATTATGTTGATAATTTCTCCGTTTATCATTTACATATTGCTTCATACTGCTCAGAAGAAAAGTCTGCATGGTTATGAAGCTGTGCATGATTATGAGCAAAAACAAGAAGAGAAGGGTAAATCTGAAACTGGAATGTTGTCAGGGTTGATCGTGATGTTTAAGCATCCATATATCCTTGGTATTTTTGGAATGATGTTCTTTTATGAAATGGTCAATGTTGTTCTTGGTATTCAGCGAACGGTGCTTCTTCAGGCAGCTGCAAAAGATAGCGCCGCTTTCACGGGTGAAATGTTTAAGCAAAGATTCTGGATACATTGCGCGGGATTCATTTTGTCATTCTTTGGTACGCGAGTTCTTATTAAGCGCCTCGGCGAACAAGTTTGCTTGATGTTGATACCAATATTTACAGGTTTATTGTTGTTCTACTTTATGATTGCGTATAACGAGCAGGCGGTTCTGTTTGTGTTTATGGCTCTTGGTGTTTTAAACTATGCGTTTGCATCACCATTACGCGAAGCATTATATATTCCGACCGTCAAAGATGTTCGTTTCAAATCTAAAGCATGGATTGAGTCTTTTGGTCAACGCTTTGCAAAAGCATGTAGTTCTGGTGTTATTGGTACCATTCAGGCAGTTGCTGTTATTGGCACACCAGCATATTTAGCATTATTCTCTGGCTTTTTTGCAATTGTTGTGACTTTGTGGACGCTCGTAGCCTTTTTATTGGGCCGCAAATATAGCTCCGTGATTAAAAAGGGTGAAGCAATTGGTGCAGAATAGTCGGTAAAATTTGTATTTTTTTCTATTTCAGGTACGATAATAGATGTATTTAATAGCATTGTTTCAGTCGTACATTTAACAAAGGGCCTAAGAAGGTGTTTCTATGATAGATTTCAGACAATTGATTGACGTTGGTCTTCACTTCGGTCACCAAAAATCAAGATGGTGTCCTAAGATGGAAGCGTATATTTGGGGCCATAGAGGTGGAATTCATCTTATTGATATTTCAAAAACCGCACATGCTCTACAAAAATCGTCAGCCTTTTTAGAAGCTGTTGTTGCTCGTGGCGAAACAGTATTGTGGGTTGGAACTAAAAAACCTGCGAAAGAAGCAGTTGTTCAGGTCGGTCTTGCAACTGGCATGCCATACGTGGATTATCGTTGGGTTGGTGGCACGATCACTAACAACGCACAAGTAAAAAAAGCGGTTACGAAATTACTTCATTATGATGATATTGTTGCGAAATCAACAGCAGAAAATTCATCATATACAAAAAAAGAAGTTACTCGTATTCAAAAATTAGCAGAACGTTTACGCAGAACTTTCGGTGGACTAACAACATTAAGCATGCCAATTGGCGCTGTTGTAGTTATCGATGTTCGCAAAGAACAAACAGCTATGCTTGAAGCTCTTGCTGCACATATTCCTGTGGTAGCATTAGTTGATACAAACTCAGATCCAAGTGGAATCCAATACGTTATCCCTGGTAATGATGATTCAGCAAAAGGCATTGCTTTTGTGTTGGACTTCCTTAAAGAAGGTGTGCTACGTGGTTTAGCGCAACGTTCTGAGATTGCGAAAAAAGCAAAAGCATCATCAGATGATCATAAACCAGCAAAAACAGTAATTCTGGGTGCTGATGGTTTGGCGATCGAAGATGAAGAAGATTCAGATGAAAATAAGCCAGGTGTAAAGCGCGCAAAGGCTGCACCGGTATTGAAAAAATCTCCAAAAAAACATCGCGCGTAAAACTTGATATTGGAGAGATGTCTGAGTGGCCGAAAGAGCATGATTGGAAATCATGTATGTCTTGAAAAAGGCATCGAGGGTTCGAATCCCTCTCTCTCCGCCATAAAGTTTCGCTCATGAAATCCATACGGGTTTCGTAGTTTACGTAGTGATGTAGTTGGTTGTGAATTATAAAGTTGAGAGAAGTTTTTAAAGTTTGTAATGTTTAATCTGTCAGGTTCGGAAGAAAGCAGCAGGGGCATTTTCAGATTTGTACGAACTTCTCTCGATCTTGTCATAATGCAAGGTTATCATGGAACATGTTTCACTCAATTTAACTCGTAAATGGCGTTCAGCTCAATTTCAAGAAATCATTGGACAAGATCTAGTCGTCCGTATTTTACAAAATAGCTTATTTAAAAATCAATTTTTCCCTGTCTATTTAATGTCGGGACAGCGTGGATGTGGAAAAACATCAACAGCTCGAGTTTTTGCAGCAGCGGTTAATTGTTTTAAGTTGTCAGAGTTTCAACAAAATCCAAAAATACAAATTCCATGTTTGCAGTGTAGTTCGTGTGTGGCAATGAAATCTGGGCAACATCCTGATTTTATTGAAATAGATGCAGCTTCATATACGGGTGTGGATAATATTAGAAACATTATTGATACGTCGTCATTTTTACCGGTACTTGGGCATCGTAAAATTTATTTGATCGATGAAGTTCACATGCTCAGCAAGGCTGCGTTTAATGCACTCCTTAAAATTTTAGAAGAACCATCTAAGTCGGTGCTTTTTATTTTAGCAACAACTGAAGCGCAAAAATTACCAGACACCGTGCGATCTCGCTGTTTTCAGTTGTTATTTAATCCTGTTGTTGAAAACAAAGTGGTAGAGCATTTGCAACGAGTATGTGAAAAAGAAGCGATTTTGTATGACATTGTAGGACTTGAGGCGATTGCGCAATCAACGCAAGGGTCACTTCGTGATGCAATTAATTTATTGGAACAAGCCCGTTTTGCAGAATCTAAAGTTACTAAGGCCGCTGTTATTGCGGTACTTGGATACGTCGATGATCAAATTCTGTATCAATTACTGTTATGTTTAATGCATCAAAGTCCCGTTGAGATGCTACGTGTGGTACAGGAATTTAATCAAAAAACGATTTCTACTGAATATGTTTTAAAGCGTATGTTAGAACTTTTATATGACTGCATCGTGATAAAGTATGGTGGTAATCCAAAATATGGATTAGATATTCCTGATGTTGTCGTGCAACAGTTACAGCAAATGAATATGGCGTTGTTGATTCGATGGTTTGATGAGTTATGTCAGTTGGATATTGCTTTATCGAAAACAAGCAAGAAACAGTTATTGTTTGAATCAATGTTGATTCGCTTGGTTACTCCAGAATATCAAAATCGTCACAACATGGATGATCAAAAAAAAAAATAAAGAAGTAGAGAGTAGTGCATCACCTGTAAGTCAAGATGGTGCTTTATGGAAACAATTTATACAAGCGGTCAGTGCTCATATTGATCCTGTACTTGCATCAATGTTGTATGCAACAGATCTTATAAGTTTTGATAAGCAACGACAAGTTGTTGAGGTAGTAACGTTAAAAAAATTTATGTTGTTCCAAGATTTATTTTTAGAACAAAAACATATTTATCAGGAATATTTAAATAAGTTATTTGGATATCAGGTTGTGTTGGTTGTGCAGTTTACAAAAGTTGAAGCAGTAAAACCTATGCCAGTTCCAATTGCAGCAACAGTGCATGATCAACCGGTTGTTCATCGCGAAGTAAAGCGACATGAAAATACGCCAGTAAAAAAAATGCCCTTTGTGTCACAACATAATATGCGTCGAGGGCCATCGCAATCATCATCGATGCAACTTGCAAAAAATGAGCGAGCGCTTGATGTGTCAGATACCAAAAAATGGAAGATTACACACACCCTTTTAGATCATTTGGGGGGTACTGTGCGAGAAATTATAAAGGAAACAGATGAATTTAATGCATAAAGTAGTTTTAGTTGGTCGAACCAATGTTGGTAAATCATCTTTATTTAATCGTATTGCACCACGAGTAAAAAGCTTAGCGCTTGATAAAGAGGGTGTGACTCGTGATATGGTGACCGATTTCGTTTCATGGAATAAAACAACATTTGAACTGATTGATACTGGTGGTATTGATTTATATCATCAAACAGATGAGATGACGACTGTTGTAACACAACGTGTTCAGCAAGCGCTGGATCAAGCATCATTATTTTTAATGATTGTTGATGTAAAAACTGGTGTAACTGAGCAAGATATGAAGATTGCTCGCATGCTTCATGCGCTGCAAAAGCCGACACTTGTTTTAGTTAACAAAGTTGATTCTTCGTATCAAGAAGAAGGCGTTCATGATTTTTATCAACTTGGATTTGAGCATGTGTTTGGTGTGTCGGCAGAGCATGGTCGTACCATTGCAGACGTGTTAGATTGCATTGTGAATTTACTTTCAGCTGTACCGGTAACAGAAAAAGTTATGGACGATACTCCTGAGTTTCGCGTAGCACTGCTTGGTCGGCCAAATGCTGGTAAATCATCGCTTATGAACCAACTTTTAAAACAAGATTTTTCAATTGTTTCTCCTGTCGCGGGTACTACACGGGAAGCTTTGCGTAAACGAATAGCTTTCAACAAAAGTGTTATTGAATTGATCGATACTGCTGGAGTGCGTAAAAAAAGCAATGTAGATTCTGAGCTTGAAGGTATGATGGTAACCAATGCGCTCCAAGCTGCAAAGCGTGCGCACATTGTGCTTTTAGTGATGGATCTGTTAGAGCCAGAGTTAACGGCTCAAGAATTAAAGTTGGCATCGTATGCATTTGATAATGGTTCTGCGGTTATCATTTTGTTCAACAAACAAGATTTGTTAACAGATGAAAGTCAGCAACAACATGATATGTCGATTGATCAGTATGCGCATATGTTGAAAAAATTTGAAACTCTCACTATTTCTTGTAAGACCGGAAAAAATATTGGTAAAGTGTTGCCATTGGTACAAGAAGTTTGGGATAAATATCAATTAAAATTCCCTGATCGTTATTTAACAGATTTGTTTGTAGCTGCAATTTCAAAGACTCCATTATTTAAAAACGGTAGTCAGATTTATTTGCATAAAGCTCGTCAAGTGGGACATGCGCCACTTCGCATAGAGCTTACACTTCGTAACGTCGTTATTTTCGAAGATTCACATCGTGCATTTTTTGAAAACGTATTGCGTAAGGCTCAAGATTTACGAGGAGTGCCTGTATTGTGGACGGAAAAAGTAAAATCTAAAAAATAACTATTCCATCTCTTTCTTTTCTAATGTTACTATAATTGGGATAACCCGTTAGGTTAAAAATTAGAAGGGAAACAATGAAATTAGAAATTGTATTTCGTGGTACAGATCCATCCGATGCGATGGAAAAATACGTTATTAAGTACGTCAAAAAATTTAAAAAATATGTGGCGAAACAAGATCCTGAGTCAACATTTGTACATGTTGTGCTTGAAGGAAAATTGAATCACCACATATATATGGTTGAAGTTCGACTGAAGTCACAGTTGTTTGATATTGTTGCTAAACGTGATGGCGCAGATATGTATTCGTTGATTGATGAAACGATGCATGTCATGGAGCGTGAATTGCAAAAGCAGAAGCAACGTGTAGTTGATGATATTAAAAAGCGCACTAAAGGTTTTGCTATTGTTCTTATAGCAGTTGTCAATTTATGTGGATTATTATTTGCCCAGCCTGTTACTATTTTAAATTGGAATGTACTTAGTGAAGAAGCTGGAATTAGGCATCGTCGTTCTGAGTTCCATAATATTGCAAGATTTTTAGATAAAGAATTTTATTATGGTGTTTCTAGTAAGGTTCCAACAATACCATCTATTGTTAGAGGTGTTAATCCAGATATTGTGTTTATGCAAGAAATCGAGCAGAGGAATTTTTTGGAGAGTGCTGGTTATAAATTAATATCTTGGGCAAAAAAAGGTGTTAATGGGACTGGCGCAGGAGTGTTTATAAAAAAAGGTATACCTCATTTTAATCCTGCTATGGAGATGAGAATTGTTTGTGCCGCTGCAGGTAATCCTGCTGTGTACGCTGCATTGGCAGGGGCTTTTGTTTTGTTAGATGATGGCCTGATATTTGTGATGTCTTTGCATGTTCCTAATCATAATAAGCGAGATTCTAAAAATGTTGAGTATGTATTTAAATATTTACAAGACAAGATCATTTCGAATTTAGCTTGTCCTATTATAATCGCAGGAGATTTCAATGCAAGTGAGAATTGCATACATGATAATTTGCACCTATTAGGTAAAGGTTTTAATGTATATGATGGCGTTACGGTATTAGAAAATCAAGAAAAAACATGTATAGATTATGTTATTTATAGAGATTGTTATATCAATGGTGATAAATCATGTATAGGTTCTCAATTGCGTAGACACCCTCATAAGCATATTATGTTGTGTGAAGCTGATATGAAGAGTGATGTTAAATTGAAAAAACAAAAATTATTCCATAAAATTATTACGTTTCCATCAGATCATGATCCGGTTATATGTTCACTTAATACAATAATAAATCGACGTAACGTTTCGCTTGAGAGTATTATGAGTAAATATAATCTTACATTAGACGTAAATGTTTAACAAAAAAGAGAGGGCAGGATTTTAAAATCCTGCCCTCTCTTTTTTATCTCTGTTGAATAGAAGAAATAGTATTAATATGTTCGATGAACTCATCAGGAGACATGCTATATGGTTCTGATGACCATTTTTGCAGCACTTCATGAGTCTTTGGATTGATGATTAAAATTGTTGGCTGTGCAAAAACTTTAAACTCTGTTTTAAGTGCGTTAGTTTCTTCATTTGAATTTGTAGTACAATCTACTTTTACGAAGACAACTTTGTCTTTCAGAGCAAGCCATACAGAATCTTTTTTAAATAATTTCTTGTCGATTGCTTTGCAAATGGTGCAATGATTTGCCCAGAAATCAAGTAATAATAGTTTATTTTCTGTTTGTGCTGTGATCTGCGCTGCATTATAGCTATCAGCCCATTGTATGCCATTCTCTGATATTTCGTGGCGTACAGAGCTCATGCGATCATAAGCGCGTATACCCATAACAACGGTAATAGCGAGCAAGATAATACCTAAAAGGCTTTTGATTGTTTTTTGTTGAGGATTGAAATCTTTTTGTGCATCGATGATATAAAATAGTGCTGCAAATAAAAAATAACCAACAACGAGCCAATTGAATATAAATGTTGGTAAAATGTTGTTGAGGTAATACAAGCAGGTTGCAAGCATTACAAAACCAAGAGCTTTTTTAACTTCCACCATCCATTGTCCAGCTTGTGGCAACAGGCTGAGTGATGAAGAAAATGTTCCGATAATAATTAATGGAATACTCATTCCAATACCAAAACAAAATAGTAACAAGAATCCTGCAAATGCATTACCCATGGTTGCTACAAGTGTTAATAGCAGTGCTATGCCTGGTGATACGCACGGAGAAGCAACGCTACCGCTGATGAGTCCAAAAAGATATGCAGATAAAAATGGTCCAAACGCAGAATTGACCTGAGTACTTTTTTGTAAGAACGATGGAAGAGTTAAGTCAATAATTCCAATCATCGTCAGAGACATGTATCCAATAAACGCTACAAGTATGAGTACAAAGATAGGATTAGATAGTAATGATCCAAATGATGCACCAGCAAAGGCAGCAATCAGTCCAAGACATGCAAATGTCGTAGATAGTCCAAATGCATAACAGAGTGAACCGAGGAAATGACGAGCAACAGAGCTTCCCTTTTGATTATTGTGAAGTACTCCAATGGTGATTGGAATCATTGGATAGATACATGGAGTCAAGCTTAGTAGAAGTCCTAGTAATAATGCAAGTAGTAAGCGAAACCAGATGTTGTTATTATTTTGAACCATTTGTTGAAGTGATTCTGTAAAAGATTTTTTAGTAGGGTTGTATGATGGTGTAGAAGGAGTAGTATCAGAATGATAGTTAAGTTCGCTTGAATCTGGCGTGGTTTGATGTGCAAATGATAGTTTATAAATCTGTTCGTTCATAGTGCTATCTGGGAGTGTTAAAAAACTCAGGTGTAAATGTGCATCCATGGATTGTGCTGCGTTGTGAGCAGTAATGGGTATTTCGAGTGCAAGTTTGTTTTCAAATACATCTTTAGTGTCTGCAAAATTAGGAATATATTTTTTATGGGGTGCTGTTTGATAATTGATGGTGCCCATTTGTATATGAGGAGAATCAAGTGACACGCTAATTGTTTGTTTTAAAATATATTCTTGCTCATTTAAATCAATATTCACGTGGACTGTCTTTTGATCAATAGAGTGGCTTGTTTCATTAAAAGCAATGGAATAAGGCATCAATAATGTTGCATACCAGATGCTGGCTAAGAATACGATGTAGTTGGTTTTCATAGGTATTCCTTTGTAAAAAAAGAGGATTTTGTTGTAACGTCTTAGGTTTTAAATTTACAAATATTTTGAGGTAATAGCAATCTGTTATTTCTTGGGTTTTGTATGCTTAGAATATGGGATTATATTAATCATTCCATAGTCTGTAGTGAGTAAAATGGTTGTAGGATTATCGGTATTTTGAGGATGCCCAACCCATCCGCGTACATGGAATTTCATTTGTTTAAATGTTTCATCGTTGAGTAATATTGTCTGTGAGTGCAGAGATATAAAGATATCAGAGGTAATCTTACCTGCTGTTGTATGAGCTTCCATATCAGCACCAAAATCTTGTGGCACCATAATTGTAATATTACCATGAGATGTTTGTGCATTTAATGCATGACCATGTTTCATCTGTTTACGTTTGATAGTGATATTACCTTGTATTGTTTTTGCAAGTACAGTGTTATTACCTTCTTCGACATTAATAGCACCCCATTCTGTTGATAAATCGAGTGGTCCATTATGATTTTGAACAGAAACAATACCGTGGATGGTTGTTAGTTTCAAAGGAAGATTTTCTGGTACAAGGATATGTATTTTGATAGTTCCTGTAGCTGTTGCATCTTTGATTTTTGTATTTGCCAGTAGTGTGTGGTTTTTACATTGAGCATCAATGCCTGATTGTTCTAGGAAGTGCGCAGAGCCTTTTTTTCTAACTTCAATAAGTACGCAATGTTGTTTCCATGTTTCAACTGAAATGTCACCGTGGATATTGGTTAAATCTAATTTTTCTACATCATTAAATTCATGATGCGTGATTTCTTCTTTTGATCGGCTGAAGAAATCAGAAACCTTTGTTGGTAGTTTAGGTATAGAAATTTTTGTGTGTATCGGTATAGTAAAGGATATTAGCAGTAAGTTGATAAGAAAATTGTACATAAAGTTCCTTGGATTCATCTTAAATGATGGAAGTATACTATGATTCATATTCAAGAACGTATTCAGATCTGTATTGCAAAGATTATACAGAATAATCCACAAGTAAAAAACATATTTGATGAGATTTATCAGCAGGGTGGAAGAGTTTTATTAGTCGGCGGTGCTGTTAGGGATTGTTTACTGGGGTGTTTAGGATCAGATTTAGATTTTGAAGTATATCATTTGTCATTTGAAGAATTAGAAGCAATCTTACAAAAATTTGGCAAAGTAAGTTTTGTCGGAAAATCTTTTGGAGTATTGAGACTGCATGGATTTGATGCTGATTGGTCTATTCCTCGTGTTGATAGTTATGGTAGAAAACCAACAGTTGAACTCAATCCCAACATGAGTTTTGAACAAGCGTTTCGTCGTCGTGATGTAACGGTTAATGCTATGGGTATTGATGTTCATTCACATGAACTGATAGATCCTTTTAATGGTATTGCGGATTTAAAACAGAAAACATTACGTTCACCAGATGTGACCTTTTTTGTACAGGATCCATTACGGCTGTTTCGAGTTATGCAGCTTGCTGCTCGCTTTGAAATGCAAGTTGATCAGACACTTAGTCAAGTGTGTCGTACTATGGACATTTCGACAATATCAACAGAGCGAATTGAGCAAGAGTTTGCTAAATTATTTTTAAAATCACAAAGACCGTCAATTGGTCTTCGTTGGTTGCAGCATATTGAAAGAATATCAGAGATTTTACCTACCGTAGAAATCGATCAGATGTTGTATGATAAATTAGATTGTCTCGCGCAACATGATAATATTCTTGATGAACAAAAATTATTAGGCTCATGGGCTTTTCTGGCCAGTCGTATTCAAGATGTACTGTTACAACATAAAAATGTTGATGAGAAAATATCGATAGAGCAGTTAAAGTTTTTAACGGTTTGGTTGAAAACGTATATTGGTTCTCAAGATTTAATACATAAAGTAGTCCTGATGAGTTGGTATGTGCAATATATTCCATTGATGGTACATCGTGGAAAAGATTTATCCTATAAATGGTTAGCGCATTGGCTTGCTCCTTGGTCGAATTTACAAATGATGAGTGATATTGGTGTTTGTTGGTGGCAAGAAGAGATGGTAGAACTATTTATTCAACAAGCAAAAGTGGCAAAAGTTTTGTATCACGAAGAAGAGGCGTTGTTGACGGGTAAAGATTTATTAACCTATGCTCAAGGTAAAGAGTTAGGCGAAATGCTCAAGCAGGCGTATAGTATGCAGCTTGAACAGTCGATTGCCGATAAGCAAAAATTATTACAAATGGTTATAAAAAAAGCCTGAACACTCACTGAGTATTCAGGCTTTTTTGTAGTTACAAAAAAATTTATGAAGCTATTGCCGCATTATTTTTCTTTGTAGACTTTTTACGATATTTTTTAACGAATGGTTTGTGTTTTTTTAGTTTAATTGTTATTTCTGGGTATCGTTTTTCTGCTACGGATTGTAGAGTACTTACTATTTTTTCTATGTTTTGTTCAAATGAATTTTTGGTGTTGGTGACTAGGCGATCAATGTCTTTTGCTTGGTATTCGAAATTAAATCGCGTGTAGGGAGTTTGAGATAGATCAATGTTTAATGTTGGTAGATATATAAATGTTGGTATTGATGCATCGTAATCATCTGTTTGCGGATCGTTGAAAATGGTCATTGATCGTGATTGTAACTCTTTAGTTGTAACGTTTGAAAAATCAGGTGCTTTAATATTTTTTGATGCAAAGTAGTGTGTTGCTTCCTGGAAATATGCAGCATTTCCAGCCGTTGCATCATACATAAACATGAGGTCGATTTTGCGATCTGATCGATCAAATAAGAGTGGTAATGGGAAATGCATGTAGTGGCTTGCATCAGTGAGTCCAAACGTTGGTTCTTGGCTGAGCACGCTTGATGATACCCCGTGAGAGAAGTTGTTAAAATGAGCAAATGCTTTTTGAGAGTCACTGTGATCATTGCCATCTATCTGTGTGTCGAAATCTGTAATTTTTTGAATCCATGATCTGATTGGAATGTTAATTCTTTGTCCCAGTACGGTGACATGCGGATTTTTATCGGTCGAATCAATAATGTTGTTATACATTTCTGAAAAGTGGAGTGCTGGAGTAGAACCATAAATTCCTAGAAAGAAGGTGAGTGGATATTCTGGACAAAGACCCTTGTTTCTAATTTTTCCATCGGTAAATTTTGATCCTAAATATTGTATCGGAATATATCCCATATCGACACTTCCTGCGTCGCAAGGATTGGTTTCAAAGCATCCGTATTGTTGATTGCTTGAACCTGATTGATGTATTTCATAGACCGACAAACAAAGAGGTAGTGGTATTTTGCCTTTGGTGATTTTCTCTGTAATCGATGACCATAAGTTTCCAAGACGACTGAGCTTTGCAGGTTTTAATGCAAAATTACCAATTAATTGTCCGTAGATATCCATGATGGTCAATGGTTGATTGTAGCCAAATCTCTTGACAATGTTTGCCATAAAATCTTGCTTGAGATCGTCGGTAATATCAGGTGGTGATGATAGGCCGTGTATGGTCATTAATGGATTGTTTAAAGCGGTGCCTAAGCTTTTTTGCATTGCTTGGAAAGATTGTTTTCGTTGTTGAGGAATATTGTTGTGCAAATACATATGCGCCCAAGGAGCAATGAGCCATGTTGAGCCGGATTGTCCAGCTAGATACAATGTGGCATCGAGTATGCCATGGTCTTCCGCTGCTTGCATGACACCTAATGTTCCTATCATAGCTTCGCAATTACCCCCACTACAGCAAAATGCAATCCTTAAAGGTTGTGCTATGGTAAATTTTTTGCGTAATGTTTTTTGTATGTGTTCCATACGATGCTTGACGAATTTTCGTTCATTATATGATAAGTCGGGAGATGTTTGTACCGAGAGTGTTGTAGCTGGAGGTGTTACGGGTGAATATTTTCTTTGAATGCGTGCTTTAATATCATCAATTGAAACTTTGGTGCTGTTTGAGAGGTCCTCGGCGAGTTCGAGAGCTTGTTTTTGTAGTAGAGTAGAAGATTGGCTGATGGTAACGCTGCATAGAGCTAAAAAGCTTACAGCGTATAAAGTATGATGACGCATAGATCTCCTTTTTTAGAGTACCGAATTCATTTACTTTGTATCATACTTGAGAGACGCTGTGGATACAATATGTTGATTTATTTATAAAAAACTAATGGAATAGAAAACCATTTTATTATTTTAATAGATCTTTTTTTATGTTTATTTTTAATCTAAAAAATTATTTGAAAAAAAAGAGATGTTTTATGATACACTGGTGTTCATCAAGAATTATTAATGGAGATAAATAAAGGAATTAAGTATGGATACGACTGTTAGTGGATCTGTTATTTGGACGCTGATTGCTCAAAGTGATGTAGTTACCCAAATCGTTATGATTGTTTTATTTGGAATGTCAATTGTCTGTTGGGCTATTGCATTGTATAAAATGATTCTACTTAGAATAAAGAAACAACAATGTGATCATGTTCTTCTTGCTACCAAATATGCTTTTGGTATGTCAGAGCTTCTTGCTGTTGCAGAACAAAATAAAAAAACATTACCTGGTTATGTATTAGTACAGTTGCTCAGCGCTGCAAAACAAGCAAAAGAGAATCAAAGTATTGAGCTGCTACAAATGCAAGCGGATACGGTTGTCGATGATGTCATGTATCATGAAGAATCATATACCTCGGTCCTTTCAATTAGTGCATCGATTGCGACACTTCTAGGATTGTTTGGAACAGTTTGGGGACTTATTCATGCATTCGTACGTATCAGTGAAAAACAGTCAGCAGATATTGTTGCGGTTGCACCTGGTATTTCAGAGGCGCTGATTACGACTATTGCAGGACTATTTGTAGCAATTCCAGCTTTAATTTTTTCACAATATATTATTGTACGCATGAGAACTTTAGAATATTCACTTATGATGATTTCAGATAAAGTTATTTTATTGACACGTATGTCAATGATTCGTCCGGCTCAGAAAGAATCGATGGAACATCCATCATCTGTTGGCGTAACTGATCATAATATATCTGAAAAAGCACAGTAAGGAGTTATCATGAGACGACATAAAATGCGTCGATTAAAACAACGTGGTCATTCTATGCCAGAAATGAACGTCATGCCTTTGGTGGACGTTGCATTAACGTTGTTAATTATTTTTATGGTAGCAACTCCAATGATGAATAATGTGATTAAGGTTGAATTACCATCAAGCAGAATTGATGATGGCATGCCTCAGTCGCATACACAACAAGATTTAACGGTGTACATTGATAAGCATAAAAAAATATATCTTAATGGTGTGCAATATAATCTGGATGCATTGTTAACTGCGCTGCGTAAAATAGTAAAAAAAGATTCTGAAGATATTGTTTTTGTCAAAGCTGATCAAGCTGTACCATACGGGCATGTAATTGATTTAGTCGATACTATTAAAGTTACTGGAGGCATCAAGTATGTTGCGTTGGCTACCAAGCGCGCTTTATAGAACTTCATCAGAGCGCCAACGGTTTTTACAAGAAATAGTTTTATTTGTTTTTGCCGCGCATGTAGCATTGATAGTTGTTATGATAGGGGCATCTTTTTTTGCAGGTAAAGGGCAGAAATATACCATATCATTACATCAATCAGGTGCAACATATGTATTAATGCCTTTGCAAAAACATGTAGCACCATCTAAAGTTACGTCTAAATCTGTAGCTACTTCACGTGCTCGTAAGAAATCGAAAGTAGTGGATTATGATACGTATCAACATCGTAAGAAATCTAAAAAACGATCAGTAGCTCGATTACAGCAGAAATCTACTGCGACCATTGCAAGTGTTAAAATTCAACCATTATCTAAAAAATCAAGAGCAACTGCTACCATGGTCGATAAAAAACCAACGGTGCGTAAAAAAAATAAAATTAAAGTTGTTGAGCAAGCTGTAACAGAGTCGGTTGAGCCAGAAGTTTTGGATACTAAAAATGTTGAAACCTTAGCTTCAACAGACCCAGTACCTGTGCAAGTAACGGAAGCGTTAGAAACGAGCAAAGACGAATCTCTCGATCAAGCAGATAATGGGGAAACTTTTGATGAGGATAATGTTATTTTTGTTGGATATGAGCAGCTGGATGAATGTGTGATTGGATCTAAAATTCAAACAGCGATTCAACAATGTTGGACTGTTCCTATTGGTATTGGTGCAGGTGTTTCCTGTCAGATGCGTGTTGTTGTGTCAGATCAAGGAAACGCTCAGTCGGTAGCTATAGATAAGGGGTCTGGTATTTTTGTATATGACAGCTCTGCGCGTCGTGCATTGCTACAAGTAGAATATCCAAAAGAGGTTTGGAATAAAACGATTACCATCGTACTAGGAAATTAAATGAATTACAAAATGATCGTTGGCATTATTGTGTTGAGTACTGTAGGGCTTTTTGGTGTTCAAGAGCAGGTAGATACAACACAAGAGATGCAAGTTGTGGTGCAGGCTCAGAAAAATAAAAAAGTTTCTATTGGATTTGTCATAGTTGGTCATCATGATCATAAATGTAATGATTGTATTGCACGACTTAAAAAAGATTTGGAATGGAGTGGTCAATGTCAGATTTCTTTACATTATCTGTCAGATCTTAAGCACGAAAATGATTTGAAGAATCTTTGTGGCTCAGATGTATCGGTTGCAGTTATTTTTTCTCATTCAGGGTCGTCCTATAGCTGGAGATTGTATGATTTATCATCGCTGCAGATGATTGTGGGTAAAAAGCAAGAGCAAGGTTCGATGTCACTGCCCATGGTAGCGCATACGATTGCTGATGACCTGTGGCCGCAACTATTTGGTCATGCAAGTTCGTTTCGCTCTAAAATTGCATATTCAAAACAAATTTGGAAAACAAAACATGGTCGAGAAAGACCGTATAAGCAGATCTGGATCGCGGATTTTGATGGTAGTAATGCGAAATTATTTATTGATGCACCAACGGTAAGTTTTGCATCACGTTGGAATAATGATCCTGAATGTCCATTGTTGTTTTATTCTGAAAACACGTTATCGAACGTGCAACTTGTGATGAGCAATATGTTTGGTAATCGTAAAGTCATTTGTTCGTTTGATGGACTGAATATGCAACCAACGTTTTCAGATGATGGAAAAAGAGTTGTATTCTGTTTATCAAAAGATGGTACGACGCAACTGTATTTATCCTATATCGATACCGTGAGCAAGCGACGTAAATTTGATCGATTAACTTTTAATTCAGGTGATAATTTAGCACCATGCTTTGTGGATAACACTCACGTGGTGTTTGTTTCTGATTATAAAACCAATAAACCACAAATTTTTATGTTGGATTTAAAAACAAAATATATTACACCCGTAACTGATGGTGGGTATTGTGCATGTCCGAACTATAGCTCTGTGCGTCGTCAAATTGTGTATTCAAAAATGATGGGTCATGGTATGCAGCTTTTTACGTATGACATAGCTACTGGCCAACATAAACAGTTAACCCATGATAAGGGAAGCAAAGAAGAGGCTACTTGGTCAGCTTGTGGGAATTATATTGTTTTTGGTTGCAATGAAGGTATGCAAAGCAGAATTGCTCAATTACATCTACCAACAAATACGACTCGATATTTAACGAGTGAAAAAGATCATTGTACCTATCCAGATTGTTCGCCGATTTACAGAGAAATGATTGGTGTTTTAGGTAAATAATCGCATATTGCATACTCTTTGCCACATAAAGATTGTATATAATTTATCGGGTGGTGTGCTGTGCATGTGTTTCCTAGTATTAAATTATGGATGATATAGGGTAGATAATCTAAATAATCAAAATAGCCTTTTTGTAGATATTCTAAACTTTTGCCTTGTAGGCCACAAAGATGTAGGCAATGATAACATTGCATGTAGTTAGCAATAGCTTTATCAGCTTCATGTTCGCATGGTTTAATATCTTGACGTACAATGATGCATCCAGCAATTGTTGGATGAAAACTATTTTGATACAGATTGAACTGTCGGTAATGTTCGAGTTCATGTGTTAATGTTGCAATTAAATTGCTGGGATGATTGTCTAGGTAGAGCGGTGAAAGATAAATTGTATTGTTTGATTTGCAATATAATCCATATACGTTTTCGACAGTTGTCCCATTCATATTAAAATCATCAAGCATGATGCGCAGGGATATGTCTTTTTTAATACCCATGTCATTTTTAATTTTTGTGAATAGCTTAAAGATCTCGGGATGAGTTTTTTGGGCATTTGTACTCATTAAGTGTTTGTATTTTATGGTTTCATAGAACCAAACGCAAGGAATTTTGAGGGTGTTTTTAATTTTTTTATAGGTTGTTAGTTGATCTGAGGATGTTTTGCGTGGGCTGTAATAATCCCATATTCTATTGCAGATACTAAGCGAAATGCTCATAGAAACTTGGTTGAGAATAACCGGATACAGGTTAATTGGATTGATTGGATATTTAATAATTGCAGGTGTATGGCTGTTGATTTTTTCAAATAATTGTACAGTTGATTGGTACGATGAAGGTATAGCGATATATACCATCGTGGCAATTGACCAAATTAATAAGAAACACTGTGTTTTCTTTGAAAACATGATGCGTATAACCTTTACGAACTGATAATTAACAATTTAATCTCTTTATAGAGACAGTGTTGGTGGTTGTTGCGTTGAAGGTAGAAAGTTTTTCATGCGTTCAGTGAAACTTAATTCATTTTGGCATATTTGTGTTATTTGCGCTGCGGACATAGGATTGCATGATAATGCTTTTTGAGCTTCAAGTGGCAGATTTTTAAATTTTGCCTTCTCTTGGGCTATCATTTGTTCAGTTTCTGTTGGTTGATAATGTTTTTCTACAAAAGCAGTTTGACCATCTAGATGATTAGTAAGAGCGATCATGCGAGGAACGACAGCCGTGGTGACACTTGCTGCTATTGTAGCATTAGCAGGGTTTGCAAAGATTGCTGTATATGGATTAATCCTGCTTATAGCAGGGGTTATTTTAGGCGCTAGTAGTACATAAGCGGCAAGGGCATTGCTTACATAACCGACATTGTTCATATAGGGAGTTTGTTGTTTTTCATAGATCTTAGCTAGAATTTGACGTTCTAGTAGGGGGTATTGATATTTGCTGGTTGGATTTATAGAAGCTTGTAAGGTTTGAAATGGCGGAATATCCAAATGGGAATATTTTTGACGAAAATGAGATTCAAAGTCTGTTTGACCCGTAGACTCTGCACTTGCGTAATTTAAAGCTGTCAGTGACGTGATGCTAATAACTAATAACCATTTCTTTGCCATGTAACCTCCACATTTAATATATCCTTAAGAATATCAAATTGCTTATGGGGCATCAAAGGCCTATAGGAGTATTAATAGGATATATTGATTTTAAGGGGTTATTGAGTAGTGACTGAAAGGTTGTTTTTGAGGTAGGGAAATTTACTTTAGACGAGAAAAAAGCCGGAATAAATTCCGGCTTTTTTTAAATTCTTACTGACGATTGAATCGACGAGGTTCAAAACGGCTGTTGCCACCTCCGCCAAATGGACGACGGCGAGGAGCGCCACCAGCTGATCCAGCAGGAGCGTTTTGTGAATTGTTATGAGCTAAGTGAACTTTAATTGCACGACCTTTAACATCTTGGCCGTTCAAGCTTAAAGCTTCTTGAGCTTCATGCTCAGCTTCAAAGCTAACGAATGCGAATCCGCGAGCTTGACCTGTTTCTTTATTCACAGGGATGTGAATATTGGTGATAGCACCGAAAGTTTCAAATAAAGCTTGAAGATCCATTTTGCTTGTGCTAAATGGAAGATTTCCGATAAATACTGTGTGTTGTGGGCTATTCATAAAATATGACCTTTGTAAGGCTACTAATTAACCGATTATACTTATTTAGGTTTAATCCCATTTAAATGTAATTTAGTCAATCAGTTTGTGAAACTATACTAACAGTATTAAGTATCTCATGTTTAGTTAGAATTGCAAATCGAAATATGTCATTTTAGAAAAAAAAGCTAAAGAATCGACAGAAAGATTGGTTTATAGTAGTCTAATCTAGACATCTGTACATAGTATTATACTATGAGAATCATAATTTTATTTTCACTAACTAAATAAAAAGGCATTATGAAACCAAATAAACCATTTAATTCATTCGGGCCTAAGGGTCTTTTGATAGGTATCATTGTTGTCGTAGGTCTTTTTGCAATTTTGACTCAGCTCAATGATGTTGCAAAAGATATAGGCACCATTTCCTATAAAGAGTTTTTAGATAAGGTTCGTAACGATCAGATAAAAAAAGTCCATATGGCTGGTCAGTTTGTACAGGGTATAACTAAAGATAATCAAAAATTTGAAACAGTGGTCGCTGAGCGTCCAGGCGATATCGACCTACTCGAGCAACACGGGGTTGATTTCTCTGTTGCTACTGCTCCGATATCATCAGGGGCATGGCATGTCTTTATGATCATTGGCATTTTAATGTTCTTGGGCATTATTTCCGGTATTTATTTCATGCGCCAAATGCGCAATGGCGGAAAAAATGGCGGATCAGGTGGCTTGTTTAACATTGGTAAAAGCAGAGCAAAGATGTTCTTGCCTTCTACTATTAAAGAGCGTTTTTCATCGGTAGCTGGTGCTCATGAGGCAAAAGAAGAATTACAAGATATCGTGGATTTTTTAAAGGATGCTCCGAAGTATCAACGCCTTGGTGCTCGTATTACACGTGGGGCTTTGCTTGTTGGTGAACCTGGTACTGGTAAAACACTTCTTGCTCGTGCAGTAGCTGGTGAAGCTAACTGTCCATTTTTTAGCGTAAGCGGTGCGGATTTTATAGAAGTATTTGTTGGGGTTGGAGCGTCACGTGTACGTGATCTTTTCGCTGAAGCAAAGAAAAAAGCACCTTGTATCGTATTTATCGATGAAATTGACGCAATTGGTCGTCAACGTAGCAGTGCTATTGGTGGCGGAAATGAAGAGCGTGAGCAAACATTGAATCAATTGCTGACAGAGATGGATGGTTTTGAAACTAGCAAAGAGCCTGTAATTGTTCTAGCTGCGACCAACCGTGCAGATGTTCTGGATAAAGCATTGATTCGTCCTGGTCGTTTTGACCGACAAATCGTTGTGCCAGTTCCTGATCTGGTGAGCAGAGAAGAGATCCTGCGGGTACATTTGAAGAAAATTAAATTTGTTGCGGATCTTGATATTAAAGGTATTGCGCGCGGTACACCTGGCTTTACAGGGGCAGATTTAGCTAATTTGGTTAATGAAGCTGCAATTATTGCATCAAAGAAGAATTTGGAAGAAGTAACATTGTACGAGTTTGAAGAAGCTCGTGATAAAATCATGCTTGGTAAAGAATCAAAAACGAAGATTTTGACCGATTATGATAAAAAAGTGACAGCTTTCCATGAAGGTGGTCATGCATTAATCCGTTTGTTAATGCCTAAAGATACTGATCCTTTACATAAAGTAACAATTATCCCTCGTGGTGGAGCTTTGGGTGTAACTCATTTCTTACCAGAGCGTGAAAAATATTTACGCACTAAGGAAGAAATGCTTGCAAGTATTGCATCGGCACTTGGTGGTCGTGCAGCTGAAGAGCTTGTTTTTAATGAAATTACAACGGGTGCTTCAAGTGACTTTAAGGCAGCAACTGACATTGCCCGTTCTATGGTTTGTTATTATGGTATGTCAGAAGCGCTTGGTAAGCGAGTATACGTTGATAGCTATGACACCAAAGGTGGATATTCAGAAAAAACATATGAGTTAATTGATTCTGAGATTACTCGTATTTTAAATGAGCAGTATGATATTGCGATGGACCTTTTGAAGAAGAATCGCGATATGCTGGATAAATTGGCATATGCATTGCTTGATAAAGAGACTTTATATGCGGCAGATGTTTATGAGTTGCTTGGCATTGAGGCTCGTTCTGATCATCGCTTAGTTAAGTAATAGAACATTTTAATTATGTTAAAAAGAAGGTCTGCTATTGCGGGCCTTCTTTTTTGTATACACATGCATTATTGATGGGTATCATGGTTTTTATATTTTAAAAGAGGAAGTACTATGAAATATGTAGAATCTATGCGTTCGATTATGCAAAAAACAGGAGAAATGGTTCTTGAGCATTTCAGAAAACCACTCAAGATTCAGTATAAAAAGGATCAGAGTATTCAAACTGATGCAGATTTACTCAGTGAGCTTTTTTTAAAGGATGAACTATCAGCTCTTATTCCTGGTTCTGGTTTTATAGCAGAAGAATCAGGATGCTCTGATATTAAAGAGTTTACCTGGGTGATAGATCCTATTGATGGAACCAAAAACTTTGCTCGTGGGGTTCCTTACTTTGCCATTAACCTAGCACTTATGAAGGGTCCTGATGTGATAGCGGCAGTTACCTATTTACCAGTGCTTCAGGAATGGTTTTACGCTGAGTTGGGCCAGGGTTGTTGGCATAATGGGCAACAAGTAATGATTGGTAAGAAAGATTGGCAATACGTTGGGGCCTTGGTTGTGGTTTCTGATTTTCAATTGCGTCAATGTGAGTTGCTGAGTAAAATTAAACAAGGGTTGCATTTTGTTGAGCATGGGGTTCGTTTTCGTGTAGGCGGTGCTGCTGCAGTTGATTTGGCGTATGCGGCACGAGGATCTTTCGATGCGGTACTCTTTGAAGAGTTAGGTTGGTGGGACGCTGCGGCTGGAAAACTTTTAATTTCTGAAGCTGGGGGTTGGGTCTCTCAGTATGACAAATCCCCTGTCAATCAGTCATTTAAGAATTTAATAGCTGGAGATAGAGAAATTTGTCAGGCTATTTTACCCCATTTAATTTGATATTATGGTTAGTAATCTGGTTATCCTAAAAAGATGATTTGATAAAGCTCTTAAAATAGGGTAAGCTAAAAAGTGATTTTGATGTTGAAAAATCTAGTTCTTTAAGCAAAAAATTATTCGAAATATAAAAGGTTATCATGTCACGAATTTGTTCTATCTGTGATAAACGTCCGCAAGTGGGAAATCTTGTTAGCCACGCGAACAACAAGACAAAACGTTGGGTTTATCCAAACACACACAAACTAAGATTTATCAAACTTGACGAAACACATAAAAAACGTGTTCCTGTACATTATGATTCTGTATGCACCAAGTGCGTCAAAGCTGGTAAAATTCAAAAAGTCTTTTAAGGTAGAAAAAGGTTAAAATCCTATGGCAAATACTAAATCCGCAAAAAAAGCGATGATTAAATCAAAAAAACGTCAAGCAATTAACAATGCTCGTAAAACAGGCGTTAAAACAGCAATGAAAAAAGTTGTTACAGCTTTGCAAGATGGTAAAACTTCACAAGAAGTACAAGCTTTGTTTAACGAAGCGCAAGCAAAATGTGCTCGTGCAAAAAACAAAGGTCTTTTCCATTGCAACACATCTGCTCGTAAAGTAAGCAGATTAGCTTTGAAAATTCAAAAACATTTTGCTGCACCTGCAACAGAAGCTCAGCCAAAGAGTGCTAAAAAATAAAAACGTTCGTGGCGTTGAGACTTTTATAAAAAATTAAATATTCCCGTGATTCTTCATGGGAATATTTTTTTTATAAAATAGATTAGGAGTGTATTTATTACGATAGGGATCTTTGATATACTTGCAATTTTTTGTGAGCTGTGGTTAACCTATACCTAAGTTTATTTTAAAAGGGAGTATCGTATGATTCACAATAAACAGCATTACTTATTGTATTGCTTAGTTCTCAGTTTTCAGTTTCATAATGTTTCAGCAGCGTTAGTAGCGATTGCTGAGGCTGGTGCTGTTGCAAATACAGCTGCTTTTGTGGTGCGTGAAGCTGTCGCTGAAGCATTAGGTACAGCTTCTTCATCGGTTGTAAAAGCAGCGAATCCATCAGAATTACAAGCACATGCTTCTATGGAAACTATTATGAGTAGTTTGTCAGAAGTAATGAATGAAAATGTTTCATCTGTTTCAAGTTCATCATCATCATCTTCTTCTTCTGATTCAAGCGCTGTAGAAGCTGCGGCACAAAAATCTGAACAATTACGTGCAGCTACTAATCATGTTCTACGATATTGGGCAAATAATAGTTCAATTATTTCAGCGTTATCAAGAACATCTCTGCGAGCTGTTCAAAACGCTTTAATGGTAATTCCTAAGCCAGTGGCTGGTCAAAGTCCTGTTAAGGTTCCGGCTGTTAGTGAGTATGCTGATGCGTTACAGTATGTTACGGCTCGCCAAGAATATGCATTTTTGAAATCTAATTATGACGTTATATTGCCAAGTGAGATTGAAGTCTTAGCGCCAATGACCGCTGGAGATCTTACTGTTATAATGCCACCAGTAAGCGCTACTGTTGATTTCTTACCAAAACAACAGTTGTATTTATTTGTTAATTGTTTTGGTGAAAAAGCATTAACGACTACTGTGCAAAATAAATTAATATCAGATTTGAGTGTGCAGTGTGAAAAAAGCGGGTTGTTTGATGGCTTGCAAAGCTCAATGAGTGAAAAAGGTAAGCAATCAATGCTTCAAAAATGGTGTAAAAATATTAAACAATATGCAACATCGATTCAAAAAAGTATTGTTCAAGCCTTACAAGCACAAAATGCAGCTGAAGTGCAAGCATCAGGAGCAAGTAACGATCTTTGGACTATTTTTCAAGAGAAATATGAAGTTGTTAGAAAAAGTATGATCAGCAGCAGATTGGATGATCCTGCAATAACAACGTTGTTTCCTGGTGAAAGAGGACAAAAATTTCTACAGTTGTATGTAGAAGGTGCTCTTGAGTGCTTAATTTATGATATGACTATCTATTCTGGAATTGCTCAAGTTAATAGTGGTGGCAATGGCGGTCGTGATATTGTTAAGTATGTAAGCAGTAAAAATGGCAAAGATATGTTGTACTACATGTTGTTTGGAGCAGCGATGCTTGGTGGTGGTGCCGCTCTAGTAAATGATGACGAAGAAGGTTTGAAAAATAGAATTCTAGCAACGTATGCAGTTATGCAATTGAAACTTAAGAGTACAGACGATTCTGCAGAGTTGCTGAATGTGTTTGCTCAATCAGTATACTATGTTGTTACTGGTCGTATGCTTGAATTAGATCCTGTTAAAAAAGCGCAATTTATCAAAGTATTACAAGCAGCACAAGGAATTACACAAGAAATCATTCAAGATCCGGCAGCTGTTGTGCGCAATGTGCCAAATCCTAAGATTGTAGTGAACACTTTAATAGCTGATATTCCTTCATGGCAAGCATATGGTTTGAATTTTAAGCAAAATCGAGAAGATTTCATTACTGATTTATATGATTTACTTGCAAAACGTGAAGGTTATGCTGATAATATTGCAGCAATTAAACAGGCTATAGCAAATGATCCTAATCAGGCGCTTGTTTTACAAGCAGCATTGTTTCAAAAAGCAGGTAAAGCTGGTATGATTGCAAAGGGTCTTTATTTTAAAAATAAAACAACAACGGCTATCAAAGGTTTTGGCCAAGCTGTAGTAGATGCTGTTAAGCGTGGTAATGAAGAAGTAGCAACTGCGAATCGTCCAGAAGATTTAGATACAGCTGATCATTTCGCAGTACCAATTATTGCAGATCAAAAGGCTGAATTAGATCAAATGATGCATCGTGAGTTAGAAAAAGTTGATCGTGGTGAGCAAACTGTGGATGAAGCACTGGCTTGTATTAAAGTAGCTCTTGGAGCAGGAGTTGCTATTCCGCAGGTGATTCTTGAACAATTAACTATTTTGAAGAATCAAGAGATAGCAGAGCAGGAAGCAGAGGGCGTTGAGAAAGCAAGAAAAGAAGCTGCTGCGCAGGCATTTTTAGCGGCAGCATCTAAAATACTTTTAGATGGTTTTGAACATATGTATCAGGATACTGTTGATAGTTTTACACAAAACTTGCAGGATTTAAAAGCTGTTGAATTAGAAGGTCGACAAGCATTAAATAACATAAGAACATTTACGTTAGTAACAAAAGAAGTAATAGGTGGTAATATTTTCCAACAAAGAATATCTGGCTTTGCTTCTGCTTTAGCGCAGATAGTTAGCAATCTGAGACTAAAAAGAGTATCTTCATCAGATGCTGCAGAAGTAATGCAACAGCTAGCAAAAGAAAATGAAACAACTATTTGGGGTGCAGATCGATCAGCACAAAATGCATTTGCTCAAGGATACTTACAATCATTAGTATTGATGAACCTAGCAGCAGCGCGTAAGGCATCAGTTGAGATATCAAATGGTCAAGTTGTTGATGTTGTTGACGTTATTAAAGCATCAAAGGCTTAATAATTTTAATATGATTATTTGATTTTAGCTAAAAGCCCAGCTCGTATATGAGCTGGGCTTTTTTTGTTGTTAATAGATTAAACTCTTGTGTTTTATTGTTTAATCATGGTGAGATAGCAAAAAGATTGATAGGGGAGTTAAGAAATATGAAACGTACAATATTTATTTGGATACATATTGTTGTGATTCATATTTTTTTTCAGGGAATCATTTATGCGCCGCCTGGTCAAGATATAGTTGTGCGTAGTATGAATGAAGGAATGACAAAGGCTGTTGAGCAATCAGGGGCTGCAAGGTTATTTCGTCAACATATGCCTGGTATGAGATCTCATGATGTTCCCGTTCATAATCGGCCGGTTATGGCACATGTTAATCCAGCATTGTTGCGTCATGTAACCGCAGGGCAGCATCAACCATCTTGGATGAATCAACAACGTTTGCAATTACATGATTCACTTAATGAACCAACTTCTTTTCACTTTCAACAACCAGGTCGTAATGTACCTAGTGATGTATCAGCACCAAGTAAGTATTCAGGTCCGGATAGAAAGTTGTGGGCTAAGGCGGAACAAGAATTGAATCAGCCAGAACATGTTCCTCATGCAGACGCAGGACATGATTCGGTAAGAACTGGTGATGAAGGTGGTGTGTCGGGACGAGCATTAGATGTTGCAACTGATCCACGAAAACCAGTTGATGATGGCATGATGAATACAGCGCTTGGTCAGTTTGCTCCTAAAGCCGTCGTTGCGCAAGAGGCTGAACAGGTTGATGCAATAGAAGATTTACTGTCGCAGGTTTTGAGGCCATCCGCCGATGACTCGTTATTAAAAAACATTGATTTTTCGAAGTTTAAAGGAGCTGACAAATCAGTTGTTTTAGATGTACCTGCTAAACCTAAGGCAACTGAGCGAGGTGCTGTGCAAAGACGAAATGATGAATTAGAAAGTGAGCAACAGAAAAAGCAAGTGCGTCATGAATTAGAGCAACTTGCGCAGCGTTCTGGTACAGAGTTAGCGATGAGTTATGAGCCGTCGGCGCAGCAATTAGAATCCTTTGGAAGTTGGTTGAAAAATCAACACTTAGATTATCAAAGTAAAAAAATAGATTTGCTTGAGTTAGAATCTGGTATGCGCGATAAAGTTATAGAAGATCAAGGGAGAATCTTTGATAGTTTAATGCAAGAATTTATGACGCAAAAAATGACCATGCAGCATATGGAAAATATTTTACAGCAGCATGGAACTTTGATGCAGAAAATGATGGAGCAATTGCAGCAAGAGTTGATGAAAAGTTTAACATCTGAGCGTGATAAATTGTTTGTACAAGAACAACAAAAATTAGTACAAATGGCAGTTCAGGATTTTAATACGGAACAAATAAAGCTATTAGAAGAGTTGCAAGGTATCAAGCGAGTGCGTACAGAAGATCAAGAAGCGATTTTGCGCCGTAGCTCTCAAAAAGAAATGGAAGATCTTACAGCAAAGCTCAAAGAGCAAATGAAAGAGGAAGAAGCAGAAGCTCTTCAGAAACAACTTACGCGTGAAAAACAAGAGGCTGCAAACAAAGCTACGCATGCTCAACTACCGCAAGATATTGGAGTTAAGCCAAAGGATGTGCTTCCATCACGGCCAAAACAACCGGTTAACTCAACAGGTTCTTCTGGATCAGATTCTGTAAGATTACAGGAGTCTAAGCCTCATGGTACAACGGTGGGACAAGAACCAGTTAAGAGTGAAATCGTAAATGCAGCAAAATCTAGTGAGAATACGATTCGTCAAGAACTAACAAAATTAAAAGAAGGTGTACCAGGTAAACGAATCGATCGTACATTACCTGATCGTGATAATACTCAAGGAAAATCATTAACACCACATGATGATCCAATAGATCAATCAATATTGGTGCGTGATTTGCGCATACATAGAACCGCAGAGTTTAAACAATTAGTTCAATCTGATCAGCAGAAATATAAAGATACGATTGATTCTATTATGAAACGCTATGTTGATGATAGTAAGGGTATTACATCTGAAGCATTACATAGTACGCGTGTAGAAGCTGTTAAGTTACAAGAAGAAGCTTTAAAAACAATAGAAACTCGATTTGTTGAAAAGAATTTATCTATTGAACAAACAAAAAATTTAATACAGAGTGCAATGCAAAAAACATTTAAAGATGTAAGTAAATTGTTTAAGCAACAAGCTTATGACGTCAAAATACAGCATCAACGTAACTTGGCAGAGCAAAAAGAAGTAGCGGATAGACGTATGCGTGAAATCCAAAAAGCTGCAGATCAAGGTACGCATGCAGATAAATTGAATGTTGTTGAATCTCAACCAAGGGATATACGTTCATCAATGCCAAAACAATTAGCGAAGTCATCAGAACCTGTGGAGCCACATCATGCTAAGTTGCAGTCATCTACCGCTCGTGATGTGACTATAGGAGAAAAACCGGTTGAGGATCATGGGGGGAGCAAAGGTGTTGATCGTGGACCACAAAATATAATTCCAAAATCTCAAGATGTTGGGCGTGTGGTGCGTAAAAGTCGTAATTTACCTGATCGTGATAATTCTCAAGTTGACTTATTTGTGCCAAAAGATCTTTCTGATGCAATAAAAGCTTCGATAGTTCAGGAACATGTAGATGCTGTCAAACAAGAAGCATTGCGCAAGCAACAAGAATTAGAACGACAAATGGCTCAAAAATTACTTGAAGAGCAAGAAGAGCGTGATAGACAAGAGCGTGAGCGCAAAAAGCAAGAAGACAAAGATGCGCACGACCAGCAACAAGCTCGATTGATTGCACTTCAAGAAGAAGAAGAGAGAAAAACGGCTGAAAATCATGAATTGGCAGTACAAGAAATGCAGCGGTTCCAGCAAAGTGTAGCATCACTACTCGATGACTTGGTGCAACAACGTGAATCAGTTCAACAAATAGAAAAAAATAGTCTAACGATTTTCAAGCAGATGAGAAAAACTATGATGCAATTGTTAGAATATAAAGCTGCAACTGAAAAGAGTGAGCAGGAATATCAAGAACAGATGAATCAGTTACTAGATGATAGTGAGCAAGCAATTCTACAAGATGTAGCGCATGCGGATCAAGAGTTGACTGTTGCTCGAGGATTTAATCAATCAAAAGTAGTTAATGTACCAAATAGTCCAAAAACTTTATCTCTAGAGCAGCAAGCAGCTAAGAAGCTTAAAGAAAATATTATTAAGGGCGGGATTTTACAGCAAACGACCGGACAGTCTCAATCAACAGATTTGAAAAAACGTCATGATAAAAAAGAAGCACGAGAATTAGTTGACGAGAAAGAGCATGAATTGATTGAGAAACTTGCGGATCAGTTACATGAATTATTTGAAGGTCTACATGACAGTGTTGAGCATCATGGTGATCATGCAGATAGTCATCACTCTAACGAGGTTCATCCTTCTAGTGATTCTCATGCAACTACTGAACCTAAACATGCAAAAGAATTGCCTCATGTGGAACCTAACAATGAAGATATTTCAGAATTTGAAGTTGAACAGGATATTCGTAAAATAGGTATGACGATAGCAAAAGCTATGTTTGCTGCAGGGATGTTTATGGTTACAGCAAGTACCATTACACCTTGGATAGAAGAATATAAACTATTCGACAGTTTAGATTTAAAACGCTCAGATAATATGCAATATTTATTGGGTTATGTTCAATCTTGTATTTTTGATTTACAAGCTGATCAACAGGAAATAAAAGAGCAGTTGGAGACGATGCGCGTTGTGGGAGCAGCTACGGCTCAAGAGTTAATTGATCACAACGTTGAGCGTGTTTCGATGAAAGAGTTTCGTGATATAGTGTCGAACAATGATAAATATAAAAATGTAGAGCAAGATAATCCTTATGCTATGCATTATAATTTAGGTTATTTGCAAGGCAACATTGATTGGTTACGCAGTGAAAAAGAATAAAGTAGGTTGGTGTTTTAGTTTATAAAACAGAAAAGATCCTGGTTGTTAAGATTGTATCGAGATGATCGATCAGTTGACTTTCGAACAAAACTTGATTTTTTCTGCATTTTAAGAGTATGTTAAGGTCATAGTTTTGCATAGTTTTGAAGAAGGAGTTTTTTCATGAATAAACGACAGCCGATAATATTGCTCGGTGCGTTATTGTTAAATCTTTGGAGCACTGTTTTATTAGCTCCAGCGTTTCGTCCTTATGTAAAAAATGAAACACCATATGAAGCAGAAAAAAGATTAACAAAGCCAGGATTAATGGGAGCTGAAGAGGACACACCGTATCAAGCAGAAAAGAGACTAACTAAACCAGGATTGTTGGGATCTTCAAATGAATCTCAGTTAAGTCCGGTTGAGGATGCTGCATATAAATGGGTAGCAAATTTTGCTAAAGGAATTGCAAAATATTTACATCGCCAACATGTAACATTTGCAGATATTAAAGAGATAACAAGTGCATTTTCAGTATTGCATGGTAATACAAGCAATGAAGCATATAGCTTACCTATAGACAAAATGGATGATGAAACCAAAATGTATATTTCAGGTGCTGTGCAAGCGATGCTTGATAATGAATATGTAAAAGTAACTAAATCTGCAGAAGATTTTAAGCCTGTTGATAAAGCAGCTATGGTTAAAGCTTGGTTAAAAGAACATACGCCAGCTCTGTTGAACTATTTTGGTAAACAAAAAGTTTCAAACGTAAGAACATATAGCGTTATTGAAAAAGCCGCTAAAAAGTTGAGAATTACTTTACCTGATTCAAGTGGTTGGGGTGAAGAAACTATTTTAGATCATATTAACTTGGCACTTATTGGTCACGCACCTGTTGAGCATTATAGTGATCTTCTTGGTGCTGGCGCTCATTTGTTTGCACCAGTGCTTTCATACATGCGTCAAGCTGGAGTTTCATACGTTAAACGATCTGATGTGTTAGATGCATTGGAATCTATTGGCGCTTCAGATGATGCTATTGAGAGCTTTAGAAATCTTTCAGGTAAGCATTTGCAAGAATTATTAAAAGATATGAATGATATTCTTGGGAATGTTATCAGACCATCAACTGGTGTAATGCTGCTTGATATTATTCAAGGTGCAGTAGAAAATCAAAAATCAGCATTGAAACAAAACGCTGAAGCTGTTGTTAATGTTATGCTTTTAGCAAACAATCAATAAGATAATATACGATAATTTATTGCTGTAAATAATAAAAAAAGAAACTCTCGTAGATAGCGAGAGTTTCTTTTTTTATTATGAATTATTTATTTTGTGCTTTGATTTTTTTAAGATAGTCGCGATAACTTAAGAAAAAATTTTTAGCAACTTTAGTGGTATAGATTGATCGCCCTACATGCTCAAGTAGCATAACCATAACGAGCGGTTCTGTATCATCGGTGTAGAAATAACTTACAAACCATGCATGTTCTCGGTCTTCTCTGTTTTCATGAAATTCTGTTGGTGCATCGCAGTTACGTCGTGTTTTGGTTTGCGCGGTACCAGTCTTTGCATAAATTGTTAGATTTCCAATTTTATTGACTCTGCGTGCAGTTCCGGCATTACTTGCGGCTTTCATACATGTTTGTAAAAAATGGCGAGTACTTGGATGAATATTGATGGGACGTTTTTCTAAGGGATCTTGTAATGTGATGCGTGGTTTAACTAAATATCCTTGAAAAATGGATCCGATCATGCAGGCAACTTGAATAGGAGTAACGAGTAAAAAACTTTGACCAATCGTTGCCGATAATGTTTCTCCGGTCCACCAACGCTCTCCTTTGGTCTGTATTTTCCATTTGTTGGTAGGAATAAGTCCTGTTTGTTCAGAAAAAGGTACATTGGTTTTAGTTCCTAAACCAAATTCAAAAGCATAGTTTGCTAGTGTGTCGATGTGGAGTTTCTTTGCGATTTCAAAGAATGGAATATTACATGAGTGAGCAAGAGATTCTTCGGTTGATAATGTTCCATGACCAGTATTTCTACTGCAGTAATATTTTCGATCTTTAAAGATCGTATACCCAGGACAGTGAAAACGAGCTTCTGTGGTAATAATTTTTTCTTCAATGGCTGCTGCAATGGTGACTAATTTAAATATTGACGCTGGGGGATAGGTTGCATTAAATGCTCTGTTGAGAAAGACTTTTTGTTGCTGCAGAGCTTGCCATTGCTCAGGATCCATTTTAGTAGAAAATATCGATGGATCAAAGTTTGGTTTTGAAACTAGAGCTTTAATAAAACCAGTTTTTGGATCAAATAAAATACAACTTCCTTCTAATTCATTAGCTAGAGTATTTTCGACAATGGCTTGGAGATTTAAATCGATACTGGTAAAAATATCTTCACCAGATGATCCTTGCTTGAGTTCTTCTGATTCAAGAAGTGATCCAAATGAATTTGTTGATTGTTGTAAGATTCCAGGATCACCGCGTAAAGTCTCTTCGCATACTTTTTCAAGACCCATTTTTCCTTGTGCGCAGATATTAACATCGCCTAAATATCCTAGTAAATGACTGGCAACTGTGGCTTGTGGGTAGAATCTGTTAAATGATGTTACAAAGGTAACATTAGTAGTATCAGAACATTGTTCAGCTATCAAGCAGAGTTGTTCTTGGGTAATATTTTCTGCAATAACAGTTTCGAGAGAAAATTTTTCGGTACGCTTGATCGCTTGTATGGTGATCGGTTCTCGTTGTAAAATTTTATAGATCGTTTGGATAGATTCAATTTGTTGCGGAGACAAATGATGATTGCCTGTTCCTTTCCAAATCACTTTGGTGATTGGTTGATTGGTAGCAAGCGGAGTTCCATGACAATCTAAAATATTACCTCGTTGTGCAGGTATTATTTTAAACCGTAAAAAGTTTTTTTTTCCTGATGCTTCAAATTTTTCATGTTGTACAATTTGTAGTTGAACTAATCGAATTAAAACAATGCAAAAATAAATAAACATAAACCATGACAGGTGGGTGAGCTTTTGCAGATAAGTACGTTGGGGAGCTATCATTTTTGAAATCCTTATTTTGTTGTCAGAGAGTATTGTTAGCGTACTATATTTCATAAAATCATGAAATAAAAAGAAGCTTGCAGTGTTATTATTCTGTATCTTCTGTTAAAAAGCTCATAGGATTGATTGTTTTATACAGCTCATGTAAATCTTTGGTTGCGATGTGAGTATATTTTTCGGTTGTAGATAGAGATGCATGTCCCAACAATTCTTGCAGAGCTCGTAAGTTCATGCCTGCATTGAGTAAATGGGTTGCAAAAGAATGACGAAGTTTGTGTGGAGTCAGTATTTTTTTAAAAGGCAATTGTTTACTGAGGTTTTGTAGTATCAATTGTACCAGGCGACTCGTTAGTCGTGTGCCCACTTGCGATATGAAAACATAGGGGCAAGCTGTAGTGTTGGTATATTTGCTGCGTTCTGTTCGGATATATTCGAGTAATTTTTGTTTTGCTTTATCACCAAAAAGTACAATTCGTTGTTTATTGCCTTTTCCGGTTATCAGAATTGTTTTTTGATCGAAATTAATATCGGTAATAATGATATTGGTTAATTCTGAGCAACGGATTCCTGTTGCATATAGTAGTTCGATAATGGTGCGATCTCGAATTGGTTGACCGGATGTAAAAACAGTATCATGAGCTTTATCAAGAATGTAGGTGATTTCATCAATAGTAAGATATGTTGGTAATTTTTTATCAATGCGTGGCGGCGTTAATTTTAAATTGATAATGATGTTGCACGCATGTAGGTATTTCGCAAACGATTGGAAGCAGGCTATTTTTCGGGCAATAGAGCTTTTTTGAACTCGCTTATGGTGTAAGTATACAAAGAATTTTTCAAGCGCATGTTGCATTGATAGAGTTGTTTTGGTTGTTTCTTGCAGATTATACCAAAATTTAAAAAATTGTTTGAGATCATATTGATATGATTTATAAGTATTGAGAGCAACGTTACGTTCGACATCTAAGTAGGTTAGAAAATCATCTTTTTTTATATCAGCTTCATGGTATAACATTTCAACTCCACAGCGTGATTACTGATTCATCTATGATGATTATAGTAAGTTGTAATCTTTGCAACGTCTACTTACAGAAGATCTATTGACTCCTAGTAAGTCTGCTATCTTTGTTTGACTACCTAATTTCTTCCAGAGAGTATTCATGAGCTGTACATCTTTGAGAGCATGTTTGCCAAGCTGTGCAGCTAATTGTAACTCTGGACCAGCCATATCAATAAAGCGTATGCCTGATGACTGTTCTTGAGCAAGGGCTAATTTATCTTGTGCTTTAAGCATCATCATGGTGAGTACTTTTTGTTTGAGTTCGAATAAGCTTGGTATACGTTTTGCAATAATCGTTTCTTTTTCTTTGTAGCTGAGAGCTTGTACCTGCTTAGGTCCATGTTCTTGTAAATTTTGGTACATGTACTCATCGATGATACAGAGCAACAGTGTTTGATCCATAGTAATAAGCGATGGGATTGATAAGACCTGTTTTTTTAATACATCGTATAAATCAGGGATTATTTTTTTCTCTTGCAGTAGCCCACTTAATGTATGTGTTGTCGTGCAAATGATACGAACTTCACTGATTTGACGCTGTTCGCTTTTAAATGGTGTAAATATTCCATATCGTAGCAATTGTACTAATTTATGTTGAGAAATTGTATCGAGAAGTTCAACATTTTTAATGACAATTGTTCCTTGGTGATAGCGCTCAAGGAGTGGTTGCTCATGAGTTTGCGTAAGTAGTGGATTGATACCAAATAATTTTAATTCGCCATTTCGTTGAGTGTGAAGATCTAATATTTCAAGACCTGTTTGCTGACTCAGATCATGTATCAGTTCAATAATAGGGTCTAAGTCAGATTGGCTGGTTTCAATCAGGAGTGCTGATTTTTGTAAAATAGAGTTCAATAGTTTTATTTTTGTTTGCAAGAAATTATCATGAGAACTCGGGAGTAGTTTGTTAATGATTTGACCAGTTTTTGTGGATTCTAGATAGAGTAAATAATCACGATCTGATGTGTCTTTGAGGGCATCAATATGCATTTTTATCAGATCGGTTGCTTCTGGTTTGCGGATAATGAGCAGAATGCTTGATTGCACTTCTGCGTGTGGCATGCCGGTGAGTATTAATTTTGTACCGTTGTGTACAGAAATATGCATGGTTTGCGTGGTTTGATATTTTTCAATTTGATGCGCAAAGTTCATCAGAGTTGCTGTGGTTGGATGTTCAGGTTCTAAGTTTGGATTGATACCGAGTAGGGTTTGTGCTTCTTGATTTTTAAAAGAAAAATGTTTTCCTTTATAAAAAATGATTCCAATGTGATTTTCTACGCGATCTTTCAGTAGTTGTTTAATACTTTCTTTGTACTGATTAATCTCTTGTGTTTTTTCATAGAGAGCTTCTTTGGTGGTCTTGGTATCTTGCAAAGTAGAATATAGATTTTGTTGTAGCATTAAATGAATAGCTGGCGCTAAAAATTGGGCAAAAACGATCATTTTGTTTTGTTGATCAAAATTATAAAGCTTGTTTGCATTCTGTTTATAGATTGTGATATAACCGAGAATTTTTTTATTGTTGATAATTGGCAGGAAAACATCGCAATCGATAGATCGTAAAAAATTAACAAAGGTTAAAACACAATGATTATCAGTATAAAATTCATCAAATTCCAGCTCGTGTCGCACGAGAATTTTATTTTTGTATAATTTTTCTATCGACGCTAAAAATTCTGGTTGGGTATTGCTTAAAAATTGCTCTACTATTTGCTGCACATTGTCGCAGGATTGGTTGTTTGATCGAAGGTATAAATTTATATCTGCTTGTTTTACGCCAAGTTGTGTAGCAAAAAATTGTTGAGAGATATAAAGCATCTCTTGTTCGCTTGATGCGATATTGATATGTTCGATAGCTTCTTTAAAGGTTGTTTCTGTTGGAATAATTTGTTTGGTTTGTACATGGTTTGATAGATTAAGGAATCTAAATTGCATGATTTGTTTAAAGCAAAAATAAATACTCGCGGTGATGAAAATGATGCTTAAGTTATTGAAAGCCATAATTTGTTCAGTTCCCATGAAAAGATGGGATGAGAATTCAAAAACAATCGATAGAAGATGTGGCAGTAAAAAACAGGCTAAAAGTGTTTTAAGTTGTTTTTTGATTAAGTATGGTACATTGTCATCGGATAATTTGTGAAGAATGGTAATTACTGAAGGAATAATGCTGATGATCCAAAAGATAAAGATGGTTCGATAGATATAGGGTAAGTAAATTGATTTAATGTCGTAGGTAATACGATGAGCGTATGCAGCGATGAGAAGTAAACATAAAATCGTTTCTACAAAATATAATGCATAATGGTACCAGGCAATTTTGTGTTTTTTAATGGTTAATTTTTCAATGAAAAGCAAAAAACTGTGAAATTTAAAACACGTTGTCATCCACGCCAGGCAACCAAGGACCCTTGAGAAGGTGGTATTGGTAAAAACATAATACACAATAGTATCAATGTTTTCAGTTAGTGTAGAAATAATTGGTATTAAAAAAAAGACTAGCAAGGAGAGTGACGGTGTAATTTTTTGAGATTTATCCGTTTGTTTAAATAATTGAACCAAAAGCACGATTAATATGATGCATGAAGCAGAATGAGATATTATTGATAGCAGTGAGCTATTACTAAATTGAACGAGATTTTGAAAACTTAGTAGGAAAATATTCATTGCATCTTGACCTTCGTTTTTTGTCTTATTATACTCCTTGTAATGATTGTGCATGTTCAAATCTGTTGTAAGGAAATATAGTATGTTAAATAAAGTAGCGAATCTTTCAAAATCTGCAAGTATTGCTTTTATGGTTTTAGTTGTTTGTTCTCTAAATTTGGTCACTCAATGTGATGCTGAAACTCTTAAGCCCGAGTCAGAATTGTTAAAAGATCGTGGTCCTTTTACGCATGATGCAGGTCCTTTTATCCACGATTAGTTTTGAGTGGTACTATATTAGACCTTGCAAATCATTTAAGGATTTAGAATTTTCGATCAAATAATCGATTTTATTAAAGAAAATACCAAGCAATCTCCTGAGCCCATGTCTCGGGAGATTGTTGCATTATACGGAAAAGATCCGTATTTGATATTAATTAGCTGTTTATTAAGTTTACAATGTCGTGACACAGTCACACTCCCTGTTTCCAAAAAATTATTTCAAATAGTTTGCACTCCCCAGCAAATGGTTCATTTGTCTATTTCAGATCTTGAAGAAATTATTAAATCAATTAATTATTATAAAACCAAAGCGCGTCGGTTGCATGATATTTCGCATGAGATTATGGTGCGTTTTGATGGTAAAGTGCCTTCAACTTACTGCGAATTGATATCGCTGCGTGGTGTGGGCATTAAAACAGCAAACTTAGTCTTAGCGGAGGCGTTTGATATACCAGCTATCTGTGTTGATACGCATGTGCATCGTTTGTCGAATCATTGGGGTATTGTTTCTACGAATACTCCTGAGCAAACAGAGCAAGCATTACGGATGATTCTTCCGCAGAAGTATTGGATAGAATGGAATTATCTTTTGGTGAAATGGGGACAGTCTATTTGTAAAACTAAGCGATGTAATGTTGTTGATTGTTTGAGCTTACGTGACATGATATCTAAGATGTAATCCCTACAGGTGGTAGTGATGTCACAGGCATTGCATCGTCATCTTTTTTTTCTGGTACGGGTGTTAATTGTGGACTGATTCCAGGGGTTGGTAATTTTTGCATAGCTCGCAATGTGCGTTTGGGTTGAAATCCATTCGCTAAATAACATTTTAATGCAGGTTGATTTCTTGCCAATAGGTTTATTTCCATTATTGGGATTTCTTGTTGTTGACATACTTCAGCAATATAATTAAGCATTCTACTTGCCACTCTTTTGTGTTGAGATTCAGGATGGACTGCTAGTAGTTCTATACGATAACGGTTTTTTGTCGCTTTAAAAACGAGAGCTCCTATAATTTGGTTTGCTGTTTCAGCTGTATACGTTGTATATTTAGGGCTTCTAAGATATGCACGTAGGTCTTCTTGGGTACTGTTAAGCCATGGAAAAATTGCAGGGTTTTGAAAAAGTTCTAAGGTTGTTTCCATTTTTGCTGGAGTGAATGGATGGATGCTGAAATCTAATCTTGGTTGTTCATCAAGTTTTTTTGTTGGACTAATGACGTGGGGTATAATTTGTTGGGTGAGTGTTATGTATTCTTCGGTTTGTTGCCAGCCTGCTTTATGCAGCACTTCTCTTAATTCTTGATTAGCTCGTTGTTCAGAGACTTCTACGTTGCATGCCATAGGTTGTCTTCTTGGTTTGAGTTTTTGTAGAATGGCATGTACGGCATGTGTTCGTGTGTCTGTGCTGGTTTCTGGGTCGAGAGCAAGAGCTTTGATAAATAGTTGGCCATTTTTTGTTATAAAGCTAATTGTTGCTGCGACAATCTTTTGATCAAGTTCTTGTGTTGTGATTATATATCCGTTCTCTGGATTATACCCGATCAGTTCTTCTGGATCTTGAGAAGAATTACATGCTGCAAGGTTTTCTTGCGAGAACATGCGTCGCATTAAAGTGCGAGCTGGTTCTGGTTGAACGCTACATTGGATGGTTGTAGTTTGTAGGAATGTATATATGCATAATAAATATAAATATTGGTACATAGTATAGCTCCTTTATTTGGCCAAAGCACAGAACATACAATGATCTTACTCATTGTGTATATTAATTTTAAAAAAATGCAAACAACTTTGATTCTATTTGTAATCCATCATGAATTGAAAACGAAGAGTCAGGAACTATTTCAATTCCTGACTCTTGAGTGTAATTATACAAAAATTAAATTTTATTTGCTTGCTGTGCTTTCGATATAACTTGATCGAGAGTTAACCCAAATTCTTGTTTGCCATCAACATGACGTAATGTTATCGTGTTGTTATCTAGTTCTTTTTGACCAAGAACTAACATCCACGGAATACGTTCAAGTTGTGCAACTTTGATTTTTGCTGATAAAGGTTCAGAATTTTCATCGATTTCGCAACGAAGCCCTAACTCTTTGAGTGTTTGAGCAATTTTTTGTGCGTACGGTAGCTGGCCTTCTGTAATTGGTATCACTTTGATTTGTGTTGGACATAACCAGAATGGGAAATGGCCTTTCACGTGCTCGAGTAGGATTCCAAAGAATCTTTCAAGTGATCCAAGTATTGCTTGATGGATGATGACAGGTGTTTGTTTTTCACCTTTGTTGTTGATGTAATACAACTCAAAATTTTGTGGCATGAAAAAGTCGACCTGTACCGTTGATACTTGCCATGCTCGTCCCATAGAATCAAATATTGTTACTTCAATCTTAGGACCATAGAAAGCACCTTCGCCTTCATAAATTTCAAATGTTTTGCCAGCTTTTGTCAGTCCTGTAGTGAGAGCATTGATTGCTTTTTCCCATAGATCATCGCTACCCATAGCGTTTTCAGGCTTAGTAGAAACAGCAAAATGAATGTCACTAAAACCAAAGGTGGTCAGCACTTTATCAATCGTTGCAATAGAACTAATGATTTGGGTTTCGATTTGCTCTGGAGCGCAATACATGTGTGTATCGTCTTGCGTAAATGCTCGTACTCTAAAAAGACCATGCAAAACACCTGAAAGTTCGAATCGATGTACATGTCCAAACTCTGCTAGTCGCAGGGGTAATTCTTTGTAGGAATGCAAATTTTGTTTGTAAATGAGCATGGATCCTGGGCAGTTCATTGGTTTAACTGCATATTCTTTATCTTCAATGGTACTAAAGTACATGTGCTTTTTGTAATTTTCGTAGTGACCAGATTGCTTCCAAAGTGTTACATCAAGAATCGAAGGGGTCATTGTCTCATGATATCCGTTATTTTGCCAAATGTTGCGGATAAAATCTTTGAGTTTGTTAACGATGAATGCACCCTTTGGATGGTAAAAAGGAAAACCAGTTCCTTGTTCTTGAAAAGAGAACAGATCCATCTCTTTGCCCAATTTGCGATGATCATAAAGTGCAGCAAGTTCTTTTTGCTTTACGTGATCTTTGAGTTCTTGAGCGGTAAAAAAGATAGTTCCAGAAATTCTTTGAAGTGCTGCATTTTTTTGATCTGCACGCCAGTACGAGCCAGAAAAACCGGTTAGCATAAAATGACCAAGCTCACCCGTTGATGCTACGTGACCACCGCGACAGAGATCAGCAAAATCACCTTGGGTTGCCATGCCAACAGTTTCACCAGGTATTCCATCGATTAGTTCAAGCTTGAAAGGGTTATCGTGATATATTTTGCGAGCTTCTGTTTTTGAAATTTCGCTGTGCGTAATTGGTAAGTTACGTTTCACGATTTCGGTCATCTTTGCTTCGATGAGCGGTAGATCAGCTTCTTTAAAGTTATGTTCAGGCAGTAGGTCGTAGAAAAAACCTTCCTTGGTTGCAGGCCCGATGGTTAATTTCGTTCTTGGAAAGAGTTCTTTAACGGCTTGTGCAACAAGGTGAGCTGCTGAATGTCGTAAAATCAGTAACTGTTCTTCTTTTTGTTTGTTGGGCTTCATAGCTTGATATCCTTGGGATAATCGGTTGAAACTATTTTAGTTCAGTTAGTATAGCAGGGTTTTGATGGAGAGGGAATTTTAAAAATGGTGGGTTTTGTTTAATTTTTTTGAAAATATTGTCTTTAGGAAGGGGGTTTTGATATTTTATAGGTATGATGAAATTTATGGAGGGTTGTGTATGTTTTCTTCAAAGCAAAAATTATTAGTATTAATCAGTGTATCGGTGGTTTTGTTGGGTTATCAGCTTGACGCTTCTTATGAGCTTTATGACGATTTAAACAGAATAAGTGATGGTCCATCTCCTGCAAAGCGAGTAAATGAGCGAAAAGAAGAAGCTGATCGAGTAAAAATGCGACAAAGAACTGTTGAAGAAGAAAGCTTTAGGAGTTTGCATAAAAATATATTACCATCTCCAAGACGACTACTCGTAGGGCGTCGGGCAACAGAAACTGAGACAACACCTCGATCAGATGTGGCGTCACCAAAATCATCTCGACCGTTATCGTTTCATGCTATCGATGCGACGCGGGTACGTGCGGGCGCAGAACGTGGTCGTTATCAAAAGCAGCAAATTGCTAATGTAAACGCTCAGGCTGCGCGAGAAGCGCAAGAAGCTAAATTAATGACTGATAATTTACATGAACGTCAGGGGTTAGAAGATACGCAGGAGATGCAACGAACTGTGATGATGGATGGTTTTAATAAGCAATTAGAAGCACTCAGAGCAAAACAGCTTTTTGAGCAGCAGCGTGAACAAGAATCTAATGGACAAGATGATGATGCCAGGGACAGGGTTGATGATAGCGATGTTCAAGCTTGGTTAAAAGATCTAAAGACATCTCATCAGTTGTCGCCAGAGGAACAAGAAGCTGCAGATGTTGTAGAAAAAATATTATTTGAGGATCAAGCACGTAAACGAGAGCCGATTGATGATGAGGGCACAGAAGAACATTCGCTGACGGAGGCAGATATAGATAATCTGATACAGGGTCGATATTATTCACCACAAGAGCGTGCAGAGCTTGAGAAATTTATTGCGCAGGTGGTTGCCAAAAGTGAATCGCAAGCAGATGTAGAGCATGATGATACTGATAGTATTCAATTTGATCATGACAGTGACAAAGATTCAATAGCGTATCACGAAGAGAAAGATCAAGATCTTACTGGTTTTGATGAAAATGACGCTGAGAGATCCATGACTTCTACTGTTTTAAGACATGTTGGAGATGAAATCAATCAATTACAAGAAGATGAGCATGCTTTAACTGAATCGCCAAGCTCTGCGCAGACAGATGACGAAGAGTTGCAGCGTAAAAGTAAGGCTCAAAATGATTTAAACAAAGTTGAGCGTTTACAGGTAACGTTAGATCATATGAATCCGACTACTCCAGAAGAAAAACGTGAAATAAGCTTGCAACAAAGAGCATTAACTTTACTTTCCGTTGGATTGAAAGTTGCTGTCGTTGGTGGATTAGCTTATGGACTTTATAAAGGATATTTAGATTCTGCTACAGCAGGAAAAATGAATACTTATGGGGATAGTGTCAAACTTGATGTAGGGAAAAAAGTTGTGCAAGAAGGTTTGAAATTTAATACGCATTATCCATGGTAAAAATGTAACATCAACTTTGGCAGGATTAAAAACTGGTATAACAGTTCAATTTAGATCAAAGGTGGAGAATTTACGATGTGCAAAAATGATCATAATAGCAATTTTACCCTAAGGGTTAGTTTTTTGTGTATCTTTTTTACTGTTGCAGTTGCACCTGAGATGGTTGAAGATAGTTCGCTATTGCTACAGCGATCTGCTCATACTCATGAAAATGACTATCGCTCTATGTTTGATCATGAAAAACCATTAATTCATAGTTCATTCACGCTTAATGAAAAGCCATTAATTGCAAATCTACGTGATTCTTCTTATGGTACAGGTAATAGACGAGTTGTTACACCAACGCCAACTGATTTAGATTTTATGCATTCAGCTTTTAAGCCAACTCATACTATTGAGTTTAATCGGCAATCTTTAACGGATGGATTGAGTGACGAAAACCATTCGGAAACTAGTGTCACAGATTCTGACTTACACATGATAGATACACATAATTCTGAAGCTACAGCTCCAGATGCGTTGCCCGCTGATCTTTATCAAAGGAAAGTGGATATATTGTTTGATATTTGGAATCAAGATGTAACTGAATTGCGTCGAAATTTGATAAACAAGGGTGAAGGATGGCAAGAGATTTATGATAATGATGCCCCGATATTTATAAGTGATCTCACTAGAACATTTTACTTAGAACATGATGATGCAACGAAATTAGCTGATGCAACATTGCAATATGTAGAAAAAGCTTTGAAAGATAAGGTTCCAGATGCTCAAATTATGGCAAATATTAAAGAGATGTACAGTATCATGTTTGGGGTAACAAATATACCAGCTGATAGTTCTCATTTGCAGGATATTTTTGAGGTCATGAAAGAACCTTTTATTGAAGCGTTGCCTGGTATTATTAAAGCAGATATCAGAGAGATAGAGTTTAAAGATTTGTTACGGGATATAGAGATTAATTCTTCTGAACGTGAGCAGATGAATCAAGCACAGAACATAAAGGACTTTGCTGATGTCGTGCATCGCGTAGTCATGCGTAACTTTGTGGATAGTATTGTTGTTAAAGTTTTATCACCATTATGGGATAAGCAGGGCGTATCGTCAGAGCTTGCTGAGCAATTAAATAATGCCTTAAAAGAACAGTTGTTACAATCATCTAGTATTGAAGGGGTTGATGCACAAATGAAAGCTCTATATCCATATTTAGACTTACAGGTTATAGATAGCTTACAAGTGCCAGATAAGCTTCAAGTTACTTCTGATGTTGCGGAAGCATTGAAACAGTATGGTTTGCATATGTGGAATAAATTGGTTGAGAAAAAAATTGCAAGTTTGGATATTTCTGAAAACGAAGCATCTATGTTACGTCAAAAACTTCAAGAAAAAATAGATACAGAAATGAATGAAGACATGGATTCTCAGGAGGTATTTAGAGTGATACAAAGTTCGCTTCGTGAAGTTAATGAATTAAATGAAGATAGCGTGCAAACATTTGAAGCTAGTTTACCTACATCTTTACCGGAAGCTAAAGCCGTCATGCTTAGTATTGTGCCAACAGTATTGCAGCATGTAAGTAGTGAAATTGCTAAACTACAAAGAACTGAGACTTCGTTAACTATTTCGCCTTCTGAGAGTGTAACAGTTACAGAGAGAGCTGAAAATATTGAGCAAGCTAAGAAAGCATTAACTCTCATTGAGCATTTACAAAAGACCTTGGAGCATATTAATCCATTTACGGCGCAGCAAGAGCATGTGCTGAGTGCGCAACAAAGAGCGTTAAATTTACTTGCTGTTGGCTTGAAAGTCGCAGCGGTTAGTGGTGCTGTTTATGGTTTATACTCGGGTCATTTAACCGGTGAAATCAGTAAATCCGGTGGCCTTGGTATTGTATACACTCATTAAAAAATAAATCCGTTGCTTTTGGGTTCTTGATCATATTTAAATATGATCTATTTATGTATATTCTTTGGTATCTGTTTTGGTCATATCTTACGACTATGATTGCAATCTTTTGTCGAATACGTTTTAATGTACTCCAAATGTTTGCAACGATGATCAGTTGTTTCTTTTGTGATCTAGTTGTAGTAAGATACGAACGTTTTTTCCAAAAAAAATCAGAATGGTTCTGATTTTAGGTAAGAAAGGATATGTATGCCAGAAAAAGAGCAATTGTATATTCTTGATACGAATGTGCTCGTTGAAGATCCAGAAGTGATCTTTAGATTCCCTAAAGCACGTCTTGGTATTCCCATTTTTGTTCTTGAAGAACTTGATCGCATTAAAGTAGAATCTTCTAGTCGTGGAGCAAGTGCTCGCCTGATTGCTCGTCACTTAGATAAGCTGCGCGCTATAGGGTCGCTTAAACATGGGGTTCAGTTAGAAGATGGTACGGTCATACAAATATTATTTGATGAAGAATCTGTTATAAAGCCACGCTTAAAGGTTGATATTACGGACAATAAGATTTTAATGCTAGCGTTTGCAAAGCAAGAAGCTGGATTTGATGTTGTGTTTGTAACAAAAGATATTAATGCTCGTATCAAAGCGGATGCGCTTGGTTTAAAATCGCAAGATTATTTACGCGGTCTTGTTTTAGCTGAAAATTATTATAAAGGTTGGCAAGAGTATGATATTCCTGGCCAAGAGTTACGCAAAGAATCTCCAGATATTTTAAAAGAACTTGTTAACGATAAAAAAATTAAATGCAATGAATATGTTGTGTTGTATAGTCGTGGTAATGAGTTTAATAATCGTGTAGTTCGTTATCGTGGTGGTGGGTTGTTTAAAGAAGTAGCTCAACCAGCTGTGCATTGGCCTATTCATGCAAAAAACGTTCATCAGCTTATGGCTCTTGATCTGTTGTTTGATCCAGATATTTCAATGGTTACCTTGACCGGTCCAGCTGGTACTGGAAAAACTTTTCTAACGTTGTTTGTTGGGTTGTACAATGTGTTGGTCAGTGAGCAATATTACAGAATGACGATAGCTCGATCTGTGGTTCCTTTGGGTCATGACATCGGTTTTTTGCCTGGTGATGTGCAAGAAAAGCTTCATGGTTGGATGCAACCAATGTATGATAACGTTGACATGATTACTCATATGATTTCTCAAACCCAAGCGATGCCATTTTTTGATCGTCGCGATACAGGCTATTACGAAGAGGGTCGTCGTCAAAAAAATCGTCGATTCAACCATAAAAAGCCGCACGGTGGTCATCACCATAAGCATCAGCGTCCTCCAAAGCCAGTAGGGTCACTCGATGAGTTGATAAATCAACACAAGGTTAGCCTTGAGGCAATTACTTATATGCGTGGTCGTTCGATAGCTCGTCAATTTATTTTCATCGATGAGGCTCAAAATTTAACGCCTCATGAAGTGAAGACTCTTTTAAGTCGTGTTGCGGCTGATAGTAAAATTATTTTATCAGGCGATCCGTATCAGATTGATGTACCGTATCTTGATTTTTCAACGAACGGACTTGTCGTTGCGACTGATCGATTTAAAGGACAAGAGATTTTGGTTCAGTGTTTCTACCAACCAGCGAGAGAAGTGAACTTTCTCGCTTGGTACAAGAGTTAATGTAAGGGTACAGAGTATGACAATGAAATTATTGGTAGTGCTGAGTGCTTTGCAACTTGCAATGGTTGTTGATGCTGCAAGTGCGAGTTATGGTGGTCATAGCATGGTAGCACCTTTGCGTCGTGTGATTGTGCGTCGTCCAGATGTTGCATTTGGCTCTGCTGATCCCGTTGCATGGCATTATACCGCGCAACCAAATTTACTTGTTGCGCAGAAAGAGCATGATCATATTGTAGATATTTTGCGCAATGAAGGAGTAGAAGTATTGTATCACGATGCTGATTTGCCAAGACATGCAGATTCTATTTTTGTGCATGATCCTATTTTAATTACCAATCATGGTGCAATAGTGCTGCGTATGGGCAAAGCTTTACGATGTGGTGAAGAATCTGCTATTGCAGATATGGTCAAATCACTGGGTATTCCAATACTTTATACGTTGCATGGTGATGCAACTGCAGAAGGTGGTGACATATTGTGGATAGATGAAAAAACATTGGTTGTTGGTCGTGGTTTTCGTACTAATCAAGAAGGTATTAATCAGATTCGTGTAGCACTAGCTCCTTATGGAGTTGATGTACTTCAAGTTGATTTGCCTTATGACCAAGGCAAAGATGCATGTTTGCATTTACAGTCACTGATCAGCTTTGTGGACTATGACCTTGCGGTTGTATATCTCAAATATTTGCCTGTAGCATTTTTTGAAATGTTACAACAACGAGGTATTAATCTGATTACGGTTTCAAAAACGGAGTATCTCGCGATGGCTCCTAATATTTTAGCAATTAAGCCAGGAGTGGTCTTGATGTTGCAAGATAATATTGAACTGATCATGAAACTGATGTCTGTAGGCTGTAAAGTGTATACCTATCAAGGCAATGAGATCTCTCACAAAGCTGAAGGTGGAGCAACTTGCTTAACGCGCCCAGTTCTGAGAGTGTTTTAAAAAAGTTGTAGAAAAAAATAAGAGCCTAGATTTTTCTGGGCTCTTATTTTTTTTGAAGATAATGTCTTTTAAAATTGAATTAGCGACAGGATAAACAAAAGTTATTTATATTTTGCAAATGTTTTTCGATATCTGTTGCTTGTAGCTTGGTAACGCTATCGACTAGGTAGGTATATATTTCGTTAATACCAATAAATCGACAGGTTTCAGCTAGTTGATGTTCTACAGGGTTGTGTAGTTCTTTATCTAAATGTTGTTGATCTTGCATTGCAGCATAAATGATAAAAACTTTTTTGATCTTATGAAGTGGCCTTGCGTACATGCCTTGTTCATATTTATATGCCCAAGCATTGATCATATCAAGCCACGTTTTAAGAATTCCCGGAACAGAGTACCAATACAAAGGAAAAACAATGAGTAGTGCATCAGCATCTAAAAATCGCTTTTGGTTTTCTAGGTAAAAAGGATTGTTTTCCATCGTTTTTTGATCATGCTTGAAAAACGGAATCTCTTTTTCTCGTTCGTATAGATTTAATCTATCGATCGAATAACCTTGATTTTCAAATGACTCAATAGCCTTATTAAATAGCTTATACGTCGTGCCGGTTATCTTATCATTTGCAAAGATAGCATATAGTTTCATATAGAACCTCCATTTCCCATACTTAATAAGCAGCATAGTATTCTTGGAGGGTGAATGTAAATAGATTCTTTAACTTTTATAAAAGTGGGCTTTTTAAGCTTGTGGGATTATGCCCTAAATGGCGTTTGTTGGTAGAGTTCAGCTTGCAGTCGTTGGATTTTTTCTTCTATGCTGAGTAATAGTTCTTTTCGTTCATTAGGGTTTGTTGTTGTCAGAATCTCTTCAAAAGTTCTTTTAAACTCTTTATCTGCTTTTAGTTCTCGTTTTAGGTTTCGTTTTAGTTTTTGTAATTGTTGCAGATCTGCTTCTTGTTTTAATTGAGCTGTGCGCGCTACAATCTTATGTTGAAATTCAATGACTTGTGGCGCAAATCGTTGTTTTGTGAAATGGGCTGGGTCTATGTTGGTTGTAGTCAGTAAGCATATGAGCAGGCAGATGAGTTGTTTGGTCAACATAAACGGTTCTTTCGGTTTTATTTATGGATTGATATTGTTTGTTTTGGAGGAATGCCACCACAGCCAAATAGGGTTGCACATTAAAAGTCGTTTTGTGATTATCAGTGTTGCCAGTGGAGTAGATCTGGTTTCCAGGGCTATAAGTGCAAATTCTGTGCATCCTATCACAAATGGGCAAATGCCAGGAGGGCCTAAAAGGGGGCGAATTTGAATAATTGCCCAAATCATCACAGCTGCAATGGTACGATCAGCGTTTTTTAAAAATATCCAAAAGGAGTGCGGTAAGTTGTGCATAATCATATTTTTTCCCCGTTGGTCGGGCAATTACGGCTAAATCGACAAGATGTTTGTATAGTTCATGCTCTAAGTAGATAGCTTTTAGGCGACGACGCAGTTTATTGCGCTCTGGAGCATTCCCATATTTGCGAGATGCAATGATTAAGATCCTACCAAAAGGGCAATGGCTGGGTGCGGTTAAAAAAGTAAAAGCTTGATTTTTTTTTGCGCATTTTGCAATTGCAAAAAAATGATCAAGCTCTTTTTTACCAAACTTTGACAGAAGTTTTGCTGGTTTTTGCATAATCAATTGACTTGTAGGTCCTGTTTTATGCATGAACCGCTAAACGTTTTCTGCCTTTTGCACGACGACGTCTAATAATAGTACGGCCGTCTTTTGTTGACATACGTTTTAAAAAACCATGTTTTCTATTACGTTTGACTTTGCTTTTTTTGAAAAATGTTACTGACATAAGAAACCTTCTTTGGATTTTTTTACAAATCTATGTTGGATCGATATCTAGGCTTAAATATATCTATTAGTTTACGGTGTAATCAGTTTTTTTGCAAATTTTGATCAGGTTAAAAATAAGTATTATGAAAAGTAATGCCAAAATCACAATACTTATTTTTAACTTTAACGGTTTATTCGAGGTTATGATCAGCCAAATAGCGCTCAGCTTCAAGAGCTGCCATGCAGCCAAAGCCTGCTGAAACGATAGCTTGGCGATATTTAGGGTCACTCACATCTCCAGCAGCAAAAACTCCCGGGACTGATGTTTTGACCTGATCGTGAATCTTGATATGGCCAAAGGGCGTTCTATCCACTTGTCCTGCGATGACATGCGTATTGGGTTTAAGGCCAATAGCTAAAAATAGTCCATCAGCTTTTAGGAAATGTTGTTCTTTGGTGATCTGATGCGTGATGGTGGCACCCATAAGTTTGCCATTTTCACCTTTGATTTCTGTAACTGTGCTGTTATAAATGATGGTAAAGCCTGGTTTGTTCAGGATTCTTTGTTGCATAGCATGGGATGCTGTTAGCTTATCACCAATGTGTACAATCGTAACTTTGTTGCCATTGCGATGTAAAAACGATGCGCTTTCCATGCTAGAATCACCACCACCCACAACGATGACCTCTTGGTCTCGGTAAAAAGCTCCATCACAGACTGCGCAGGTTGATACTCCTTTACCCCAGAATTCTGCTTCACCAGGGCAGCCGAGCATGTTAGGAGTTGCTCCTGTTGCAAAAATAATGCTATGAGCTTGAAGTAGTTGTTTGCCATCAACGGTGATTTGGAAAGGTCGCTTGGTGACATCGAGGCTGGTAACAGAACCTGAAACAGTTTCAACATTAAACTTCTTTGCATGGTTTTGCATGTTGATCATGAGTTCTGGACCCATTACTGAAAGGTTTCCTGGCCAATTTTCAATGGCCGTTGTGCCCATTAATTGTCCACCAGGCTTTGGGCCTTCAATAAGTATTGGTTTTAAGTTTGCTCGAGCTGCGTAAATCGCTGCGGTCAGTCCTGCTGGGCCTGCTCCAATAATAACCAGCGGGTGAATTTGTTCTTTCATAGATCATTTCTTTGTTAAGTGATAAATAATATGGTTAACCGCTTTTTCTTTTAAGCAATAATGGTACAAGCTTTCATGTTCCACAGGAAATTCTTGACCATGTAGTTGTGTTCTGAAAAAAGGGAAATATAAAAAATCTTTAAGTCTTGGACGTTGAGTTAATTGTAGCACAGCTTTTATATCTTGGTTAGATACAGAAATATTATCTTGATAAGCGATTGATTCTGCTACAACATTGTCCATTAATTGTCGTTTGGCCATATTAGTCACATGTAAATCAAAGTCAGGATCCATTTTGTAGACGATGAAGTCTGGTTTGAATTGTAAATCTTGCAGTATTTGTTTGCGCTGTAAAAGGATTGCAGAGTCAGGCAGTACGATATGGTTTTTGCGAATGATGAGCCCCAGGGCTTCATGCGCAATCAGTCTTCGCTGTGAGATGTCGTTGTTGAAAGAAAAAACTTCAGTGATTTTGTTGAGCAAATCTTTGTGCGTTTTTATTTTGAAATATTGTTTGAATAGATCAAAAGAAAAAGATTGATATGGCACGCTGTCGATTATTTTAATGGCATAGTTGTAATGAGAATGTGAGCTTTCACAAAAATATGTTTGTAAGCTTGGATTGTCGGTGATGATCGTGTCATTTATTTTCTTACCAACAAATAATTTTTGGAAATCGGTATCTGGTTCTTCGTTTCCAATACGAAGCCATACATTTGCAGTGCTGACATCAAAAATAGGTTTATCTTTGTGATCAACGATCCAGGCTTGGAAGCATACCCAATCACCAACACTAATTCCTTTGCTTGGAACATATTGTTGTTGTTGAGCTTCTTCTTCTTGCAGGAAAGTTGTTACTTGTTTATCGATATCGCGGTATTTCTTACGAGGAGTCGGTTTGAATGGTAAGAATTTCCAGCTTTGCATGTACAGTTCTTTGGGAACGTTGCCTTCAAATAGGTAGGTAGCATTTCCAAAACTATCGACTTGAATATCACGTAGTTCGGGTGTGCCAACCAGTACTATTTTCTGGGACCTGATATGTAAGAGTAATGTGTTAATGCCAAAAAATTTAAGCCCCAGATCTTTGAGATGACTCACGATTGGGGCTTTAAAATGTTCTTGGATGTAAATGAGGGGTGCTAAGCCCTTTTTAAATCCGGTAGGTTGTACCAGATTTTGATGTTTTTGTGTTGCTAAGCTCAGAAAAGACTGGGTGACTTGTGCAGGCACAGTCACTTTAAAAAAATAACTGTTGCTCGAAGACGCGGGGTCAATCAGGCAACAGATTTTATCACTTTGTACCATTACAAAACTCCTTTTTTTCTTGGTACAAGAGAAGGGACTTGAACCCCCACTCCCTTTCGGGAACTGGATCCTAAGTCCAGCGCGTCTACCATTCCGCCACTCTTGCACACAATCAGCTTAGGATAACGTTGTAACAGTATAGATGTGTTTTTTAAAATAGACAAGTAGTTTTATACAGATTTTAACTCTGTTTTCTTTTTTTCGCCTAAAGTATCTATTTTTGTTACAAAATTATCAGTAATATCTTGTAAAGTTTTGCTCAAACGTTTTTCAAAATCTTCAGAGATTTTTTTTCCTTTTTGCGCATCCTTAACAAAATTTTGTACATCTTTACGAATATTACGTACATCAATTTTGCTTGTTTCAATTTTTTGACCAACTAATTTGCTGAGTTCGTCTCGACGAGCAGTTGTCATGCGTGGAATTTCCAGTCTGATCATATCGCCATCAACAATTGGAGTAAGTCCGAGATGTGACGCATTAATTGCGCGTTCGATATCAGAAATTACGCCTTTATCCCATGGTTGAATGGTGAGCATGTTAACATCAGGAGCAGCAAGTGATGCAATGTCTTTAAGGCGCATGAAGCTACCGCCATAACATTCTGCTTTGATATCTTCGATCATGCTTACTTGAGCTTTACCGGTACGAACACCAGCAAGTTCTTTTTCAAAATGAGTAAAAGCTTTTTCCATTTCTGCGTTGACAATTTTTTCAAAGCTTTTAATGTCGCCTTCTACCATTACGATTGGATTCATTAGTAAATCTCCTTATCCGCCGATTTCAAAACGAGCAAACTGTTTTACGCGAATATTTTCGCCAGTTTTCGCAGAAAGTTCTTTGAGAAGATCTTCGATGGTTTTTTGTTCATCTTTTACAAACGGTTGTTTGAGAAGAGATACATCGCTTGCGATTTTTGACATTTTGCCTTCAATGATTTTTTCAATCATATTAGCAGGTTTGCCTTGTGCTTTTAATTGTTCAATCGCAATTTCTTTTTCTTTTTCAAGATATGCTTGATCAACTTGATCAGGTGATACATATTTTGGTTTCATAGCTGCAATATGCATTGCGATATCTCGAGCAAAAGCTTTAAGATCGTCAGTACGAGCTACGAAATCTGTTTCACAGTTGATTTCAACAAGAACACCTGTTTGATCTCCTGGGTGAATGTATGATACAACCACACCTTGAGATGTTTCACGATCAGCACGTTTGTCAGCCAAAGCTGCGCCACGTTTGCGTAAAAGATCGATTGCTTGAGGGATATCACCGTTAGCTTCTTCGAGAGCTTTTTTGCAATCGAGCATGCCAAGGCCAGTCATATTACGTAATTTTTGTATAGATTCTAAAGATACTTTTGTCATGGTCTTTAATCCTATAGATTTGTTGAATTCTTGAGCGAAACACATGGTCACAGGTGACTCACGAGCTCTTTAATATATAGTCTGCCAAAAAGAACAGCTTTTGGCAAAATCTATTCGTTGCCGCGGATAGAATGTTCAGGTGACGGGTCGTGAAATTCCTCTGAGTGCTCCTCGTGCTGCTGATTTAGGAGCTGTGCGTGCCAAAATTCAGAAGAATTAATATGTTCTGCTGGGCGTTCTACGGGTGCAGCTTTTGATTTGATCAGATTGTTTTGACGGATTCTGTTGAGTTCTTCTTCGCGTTGCTCGCGTTCTCGGTCAGCAAATTTCTTTTTGATGCGACGTCGTGTTCTATTTGCGCCCTTGATTTTTTCCAATGTTGGTAATTTGGTTAAATCCTGATTGGGAATATAATGTTTTCGTGGTTTTTTAATTTTAATATGTTTCGTTTTGTGGGTTGTATTCTGTGAGTTCAGTACATCATGATTTACAGTATCATCGATTCGAATGATTAAATTTTGCGAGCTAAATTTGATTGAAATATCGATTTGAGCAAAAAGGGCGATGATTCGTTCTCGCATGATGGGTTGCGTATCAACTGATGAATCTTGTACTGCAAGTTCTGCGCTTTCCAGAATCAGTTGAACGTTGCTATTCTCAGTCCAATCATGGACAAAAAGATCGGGAAATTGGTTGAGTTCTTGATATAAAAAATCAAGTTGGAACTGTTGAGTGAGTGATAGGGTTGCAGATGTTTCTGCTGGCGGAGTACCCGATTTTTGGTGAGGATCCGAAAAATGAAAATCTTCACCATAGCTGATCATAGTTAGCATCAAGAGGCAATAGTTAACAAGATTCATACTACTCACCTTTTTTATATTTGAATTTGCATGATTTTAAAATTTGGTCAGGACTATGTATTTTTGTTACATCTTTTCCATCGGAGTGATACCCATAATAAACAACGTTGTTTTAATCGTTGTTTGTACGAGTTGTATTATACCCATGCGATGATGTGTGATTGCTAGATTTTGTGAATCGATGATACGTTGTTGATTGTAGTACGCATGGAAGACGTGAGATAATTCATATGTGTAATACGCAAGCAAATGAATTTGATGGTTTTGTGCAATTTGCGGTAACAAATATTTGAGATGACAGATTTTTTTGATCAGTAATTTTTCTTGCTCATTTAAATCTTGTAGTTCGTAGTGATTGAGCAGGGCAATGCCGTCTGTTTCTGCTCGTCGCTGTATGCTGATAGTACGCACAAACGCATATTGTATGTAAAAAATTGGATTTTCATTGCTTTGTTTGAGCGCAAGATCGATATCAAATTGTAATTCTGCATCTGCCTTACGATATAAAAAGAAAAATCGTGCAATATCTTTGCCGACATCTTCAATGACTTCTTCGAGTGTTACCATGTTGCCGGTTCGTTTAGACATACGTACAGGTGCACCATCTTTTAAGATATGTACCAGTTGGTATAAAATAACGGTGAGTCTCTTTGGATCAAATCCAAGCGCTTGCATGATTGCTTGAAGTCTGATTTTGTAACTGTGATGATCATGTCCAAGTACCATAATCAGTTCATCATATCCACGATCCAGTTTGTCGATTAAATATGCAACATCCGCAGATACGTAGGTGAGTTCACCATTTGCTTTGCGTAGCACACGATCTTTATCGTCACCAAATGTGGTTGAGCGGAACCAAAGTGCGCCATCTTGCTCAAATGTATGACCAGATTGTATCAGTCGCGTGAGTGCAACTTCGATCAGGCCTTGATCATGTAATGTTTTTTCCGAGAACCATCGATCAAATAGTATGCCGTACGATTCAAGAGTGTTCTGAAGTTTTTGTAGTAAATGTTCTTTTGCATATGTTTGGAAAAATTGATCAGATTCTTGTTCTAAGTTGCTACCAAATAGTGCGGTGCATTGTTGTGCTAAATCAATTAAATATTGCCCATGATATGCATCTTCAGGAAGCTCTATCGTTTGTCCGAGTTCTTGCAGACATCTGATTTTAAGAGAGTTACCAAGTTTGGTAATTTGAGCACCAGCATCGTTGATATAAAATTCTTTGTCTACATCGTTGCCCAGAAATGTCAGAATACGAGCGAGCACGTCGCCTAGTATTCCATTTCTACCGTGTCCTACGTGCATTGGTCCTGTTGGATTAGCACTAACAAACTCGATATTTATTTTTTGTGGATTTGGTAATTTTGTTACAAAAAAATCAGATTTTTGTTGTTCGATTTGCGTTGCAATTTCTGCAAAAAAGGTTTGCGTCAAAAATAGATTTAAAAATCCAGGACCAGCGATTTCTATTTTTTCCACAAATGGATGTTTAAATTGCTCAACGATTTGTTGTGCCAGAACGCGAGGGTTTGCCTTCAATTGTTTTGAACTAATCAGCGCAATGTTACAGTTAATATCACCAAACAATGCTTTTTCTGGATCAGCGTTAAGTTCAAATTGCGAAGCGGTTATGAGCGCTTCAGAAATATTTAATGTTTGTTGTAAAAACGCATTAAAATCTGCTTGTAATTGTTCAAAACTATTCATTTTGGCATCGATCCTTGATTGAATTTGATATCTGATTTTTGATGTGCAATGTAATTGAGTATCTATGTATAGTTTAAGAAAAATATGATATTTGTCATCTTTTCGTTTTTTGCCCAGTGCAATAACTTTTGGTAGAATAGAGATAGGTCAAATAAGTAGTTACGTAAGTAACCCATAGATACGTAAGTAAATAAATGAAAAAAATAGCAGTTCTTGTTTCTGGAGGCGTTGATAGTTCGGTGGTTCTTGCGTTGCTCAAACAGCAAGGCCATGATTTGACCGCATTTTATTTAAAAATTTGGCTCGAAGATGAACTATCATATCTTGGTTCTTGCCCTTGGGAGCAAGATTTAGAATTTGTCCGTGGTGTTTGTAGCAAGCTGGATGTTCCGCTTCAAATTATTTCGATGCAGCAAACCTATCATGACCGCGTAGTGTCCTACATGCTGGATGAGATCCGAGCGGGACGTACGCCAAATCCTGATGTTTTATGTAATCAGCATGTAAAATTTGGTGCTTTTTATGATGCGATCGATAGTTCGTTTGAGTATGTAGCAACAGGGCACTATGCCCAGGTGGAGCATACACCGAAACTTTCGATCTTGAAAAAAGGTAAAGATCCGATCAAGGATCAAACCTACTTTTTAGCCTATTTATCTCAAGCTCAGTTGCAACGAGCGCTGTTCCCGATTGGTTATTTAGAGAAACATGAAGTACGTGCGCTGGCACAGAAATTTGATCTGCCTACGGCACAGCGAAAAGATTCACAGGGTATTTGTTTTCTGGGGAAATTTAATTTTGCAGATTTTGTCAAAGCACACCTTGGTGTTCGGCCAGGGGATATTGTAGAATTTGAAACGGGCAAAAAGGTTGGAACGCATGATGGCTTTTGGTTTTTTACTATTGGGCAACGTCAGGGCATAGGCCTTTCGGGCGGTCCATGGTATGTAGTATCGAAAGACGCGCAGCGCAACATCGTGTACATTTCCAATCGATATGATGCAATTGCGATGCACAAAGCAGGTATGTTTGTTTCACACTTTAATTGGAATCAAGGTATGCAGAGTACCAAAACCGAGCTTGATGTACGGTTCCGGCATGGAGCCGCTGTGCATCCAGCGCAGGTAACACCCTTAGGAGAAGATTTGCAGGTAATGCTGAAATCTGAAGCTCAGCAGGGCATAGCAGCAGGGCAGTTTGCCGTGCTCTACGATGGCGATGTCTGCCTTGGTGGTGGAGTGATTGAAAAAGCGTTATAAGAAAGAAGGGTTCTTGAGTGGAACCCTTCTTTTGTTTGTTAATTATTCTGTTCATTCCAACTCTTAATAAAATCGTCATCGTCTTCATTGCCGACAGCTACCTGAAGAGCAGTAAGATTTCGTGGTGTTTTAATGAAAGTTCGTAGTCCTATCATGGATTCATTTTCATTAATGAATTTTTCATAGTTTGCCCTGGTAGCATTGTAGACTCGTCTTTTAAATTCTGCTTCTAGGGCATTTTTTATTTCAGGATGTGCTGCTAAATATTCATCAGCAACTCTATATCGATCGGTATCTGGTAGTTTATTCATGTCAATATCACCGTTAGCATCTAAATATTGATACCTTGATGGTTGAGCTGCGGGTTTATGTTCATGATGAGGTACAAAGATTGGTTCCTCTGTTTCTCTAGAGTGAACTGGAAAGGCAGGAGTTTCGCTGTCAGTTCTTTTTGGTGCTTGAGCTTCTTCAGTTCTTGGGTTCATATGTTGGAGACGACCTTGTAAATCTTTTTCATCTTGATCATCATGTTCGACAGATATTATCACGTCTTTAATATTCTCAGGATTTTCATTGATAAATGCTCGTAGTCCAGCTAGATGAGGACCTCGATCGATTACCATTTTATATTGCTCAGGTGTTGGATTACGCCATAGTTTTGTGATAGCTAATAAAGCTGTTTTCTGTTGAGGATGTGCTTCTAAATATTCATCAATAACTTGGTATCTTTCATGAGCGCTTGGCAACTTATCCATGTCAATCTCACCGTTAGCATCTAAATATTCATATTGTGGAGCACCGTGTCGGACAATTGGTGCTTCATCCCGATGTATATCTAGTGGTAATCCTGTCTCTATTTGTTGATGTTGCTGTGTACCTGTTGTTGCAGGTTCTCTACGTGGTCCTGTATCAGTAGGATTCTCTGGTCGGAATAGTTGCGACGGAACGTCGTCTTGATCACGGTTTGTTACTACGGAAGCACTACGTTGTTTTGTTGTATAATCATGCATTAAATCTTGTACATGATGATCAGCATATTCTGAATTAAATGACCGATTGCTCAGTGGTGCAGAGTCTCCACTGTTTTTTGTGTGATATTCAAATTGTCCAGTATCAACATTATATTTCAATTGTAGTTTATTTTTTTCATCTCGATCGAGAATGGCCTGGATTTCGTTTTGGAATTTTCTGACGCGATCATTGAATTCTGTTTGTGTGTTAATATGATTATCTAAATTTTGTTTTAGAATCTCTTGTTCTTGTGTTTGTAATTGTTGCTGATCTTCCTTTATTCGTTGTGTGTTAGTTGTGATCCTACTTGCAGAGATAGAGAGTTTGCGTCTAAGGTCTGCAATAATTGGATTTTGTGAGCGTTGTACTTCACTTGTATCGCTTTGCAGTTCTTGAATAGTATTTTGTATGTCTTGTGCGGTTGGATTTTCCTTTAATTCAGGTAGAGTTTTGAATTTTTGGCGTAGTTCTGCGTAATTATTTTTGAAGTTAGTAATTTCTGTAGATGTATCCTTGTTAGTTTGTTCAACTGTTGTTTCTAATTTTTGACGCTTTGTCTTTAAATCTCTAAGAGCTGCTGTATTTATTTTTTCTACATTAGCTTTTGCATGTTCGAACTTTGTTTTTTCTCGGTAAGACCATTCTGTTAAATCTTCAAGTTGTTGATCTGGTCGTAACGCGAGGAATGTTTTACTTTGCATCTCGTCGTAGAGCGCTGTTTTAGTGTTAGCTGTGCTCGAGTCATGTTGTCGTAGGCTGTCACGTACAACGCCGCTGTCACCAAATATGCGGCTGAAGAAATTTGCTACTTTTTGCCAATTGGTAGGTTCTTCAAAAGTTTCCTTCGTTGATTGTAGTGGTGATTTTTTAGGATCTGAGTCTGAGTAGGCAAAATTTTCACCTCTCATGTGACGTACGCGCTCGAGCTCAATGCTTTTCTCTCGGAGCTCTTTTTCTTTTGCTGTTTCGTTTGTTCGGTCTTCGATACTGTTATCGTATACTTCCGCTTCTTGTGGGCAGTAGGTGACAGGAACAGTGAGCAGTAGTAGTGCCAGAACTGACCATTTTATACTGTTTTTCATACAATCTCCCTTAAAAACACTCCATTTTTTATGATCTACATTAAGTATGACAAAAGATATCCTTTAAAATAAAGAGTTTTGGCTTAAAATATTGGGGTTTTTTGGTAGCGGGTGATATGGAACTTGATCTGTGACGCTGGTAGATAAAATCAATGAGGCACCCATAGATGGCGCCTCATTGTCGTAATGTATCACTATTTAAATTATGTGGTTTTGTGAAGACTCATTAGTGCGGTTAGTTGCTCAGGTGTTAAATTAGAGATTTGTAGCCGAGCCAATTGATCCATGTTTAATTTGGCTAGTTGATCAGGGGTTAATGCTTGAGTTTGTGCGAGTGTAAGTCTAGCAATCGTTTCAGGTGTTAAATATTGCATATAGTCGGGGTGTATTTTTTGACTGATGATTTCTGGTGATAAACTTAGAAAGACCCGGTTACGAGTAATGTTGTTTAAACTTCTGAGTGGCTCTTTTGCGGCATCAATTTTTTTATCAGTTTCAATTTTATATTTTTCTTGTACGTCTTGAGGTAGTTTTTTAAGGATAGCTCGTTGAATTGATTCATCGCATTGATCAAAAGGGATGTTTGTGAGTAGTTTCATGTGGGCATTGAGTTGTTCTGATATTGAAGTTGAACTATCTGGCAGTATAGTCATTTTTCCAGTTACCCATGTAGCATAGGTATCAAGGATTGCTATTGCTGTGATGCGTCCAGTTTTTCCGTTCGATAGGATATGTTTTGATGTGTGCATGTCATTGGATAGTTGGTTGTATTGCGCTTCAATTGATCTGGTTGGATCGATTTTATGCATATCCATGATTTCAAATTCTGTATCGTATGGTTTTACCGTAGAGCTTAATTCTATCATGACTTCACTTGGTGTTAAGGTTGCTTGCATATCGTCTTTGAACGCTCTACGTTCCTTTGCAAATTGATCCATGTGAGCATGTAATTTATCGGATAGTTCTGTAATTTTTAATTCGTAGGCATCAGAGATTCGCAAGTCAGCTGGTGTTGATGATGTATTATCGTTAATTTTGCGTGCTTTGTTTTGTAAATCTATAATCTGTGCCTTAATATCATTTTGTTCTTTTTGATATATTTTTTCTTTTGAATCGAGCCATTGGTTTGCAACATTTTCTTTTTCTTTCGTTGTGAGTTTTCTCATAGCGTCATCAAAATAAGGTTGATTTTTTTGCTCGAAAGTTCTCTCTGCTTTCATTCGTGCAAGCGATGCTGCTGTGCGTCGCGCTCCAGCTTTGTTTATGTGATCATTGAATGAATCGATTTGATCGCTAATTAATTTACCAAACCATGATGATTTAATTGCGGCAATAGCTTTTGCTACGATACCGTTTTCTTTTTGAGGTGTTTCACTCGGTTGATCTTCTGGGGTAGGTTGTGAGTTATCATCATCTGCAGGAGGTGCTGTTGCGCCCCAATCTTGAGGAGTTTCATCTTCTGCAGGAGGCGCTGTTGCAACTTGTGGATATTGGTGAGCGTCTTGTGGTTGATATGGTAGATCGCTTGGTAAGGTTTGATAGTCTATTTGTGCACGCATCTTTGCTATTTGTTTTAAAGAGAAATAATCATCCAGGCGTGGACTGTTAGTATCTAGTATTGCTTGTTTTTGCTCTGGTGTTAAATCGTTGATCATTAAATCGCTCCAAGGTCGTCCTTTGTTTTCAAACAAGAACATGTGAGAAATTGCTTGTGGGTTTAATGAGGCAATATCAAGATGCATTATTTTTCCATTGGTTTGTAAGTCGCTGAGTTGTCGCGCCGTTAAAGCATCTGTTTGCTCCGGAGACAAGAGTCTGAGCTCTGGTATGCTCCACAGTGCGATATTTTCTGCAGGGGTTGTGCCTTCATCAAGGAGCTTAATTTTTTCTGGTGTTAATTTTGCAATTTCTTTTTGTCGTTCAATGCTGACTTCATTGTCATGAAGTGGAATATTTATATCGTCGTTGTCTAATTTTTTTTCGGGTTTGTGAAATGTGAACCCATCTTCTGGCTGTTGTTTGGTACCTTTTTTAAGATCATCTGCTGGGTTTTGATCGTCTTTGGTTATCGTTGCGTCTGCATCGCCTAACTTATTGCGCATCATGGCTATCTGTTCAGGAGAGAAATAGTTATCGAGTTTAACCTTAGAATTATCCAAAAGTTTTTTAATTTGATCTATGGTCAGTTTTTGTACCATTTCATCTGACCAATGAGAATGTTTGTTCTCGAGTGTAAAAGCATCAGCGAGTTCATTTGGATTAAGAAGTGCTATGTTAATATTTGTTATTTTTCCACTTAATTGGAGATAAGATATAGTCAGTTTATTAAACGCTTCTACTTGTGAGGGTGTTAGTGATTGTATTTCTTCAGGGCTCCAATCCATAATTTCGGAATCAAGTTTTTCAAAATCTTCAGGAGTCATTTTTTGGATTTCTTCTCGTCGAGCGGCGCTGACACCATCGAAGGTTTGATCATTGTTTTCAGTTGATTCTTTGCTTGGTTTATGAAAAGTAAATGTTGTCTGTATTGGCTTAACTTTTTTTGTGGAGTAATCTTGATCCTCTTCTGCTGGTGGGGCAGTTGCAATATGTGGTGCTTCTATGTTTTGGTTGTGCTCATGATGGAAGCTGTCTGTTGGATAGTGGGTAACTTCTCTGTCGTGCAGTTCAGGTGAGTGATCATGGGGTGCTTGATTGGTTGTTGATTCAAAATCACCTTCTACTGGGCAATGTATGATCTGAGTTGTGAGCAGTATTAGTGCCCAAACTGACAATTTTATATTGTTTTTCATACAACCACTCCTTAATAAACGCTCTTTATTTTATGATCTACGTTAAGTATGACACAAGATATCTTTTAAAATAAAGAGTTTAGAAGCAAAATCTTTGTGGAGTTTTAGAGCTGCTGACAAAAGTAGGGGTGAATGTGAGGGGAAATAAAGGGTATAAAATCAAAAGGGTGCCGATGGGGCACCCTTTTGTCGTAATGTATTGCGATTTAAATTATTTATTTCTTTGTAGCTTTAGCTTTTGATCGCGCTGTTAATATATTTTCTACTGCACGGCTTGCACCATCTCCTTTGGTTTTAAGATCCAAAAGCATCGTTTGTAAGGTTTTATCTGTTATTTTTGCAACTTGATCTTTTGGTAAATCAGATAGAAGCGACATTAATCTCGCGCCGGTTACTTTTGGTAGAAGATATTCTATAGTGTTGATATCATCTAGCTTTGGAGCTAATGCGCCGATTTGTTCTGGTTGTAGCGTGTTTAGATCAATTTTTCTAAAATCAAGACCGTCTACTTGTTGTCTTGTTAAGCTTCTCATTTGAGAGATACTTAATTTAGACATAGCTGATTCAATATCTTTCGGAGCTAATGCTGTTACATTTAAGCTTTGATATTGTTCTGGTGTTAATGCTTTAATTTGTTCTGAAGTTAGAGACTTAACTTGTTCTGGAGATAGGTGAGAGGTTAATGCTAGCAGCCTTGAACCTGAGAGTGTTTCTAGCATTTTACCTATAACTACAGAGCTCTCTATTCTTGGAGCAAGAGCGGCTATTTGGTTCGCATTAAGTATTGCTGTTGTTAAATCAATTTCACTGATCTGTTCAGCAGAAAGAGATTTTATTTGTACATCGGATAGATCACCTATTAGAATTGATACCTGTGGTGCTGTTAAATCAGAGAGTCTTAAGTTGTTAATTTGCGTGGTTGTTAATGATTTAACTTGATCATCTGTTAGCGCTTGAACTTGTTTAGTGTTTAGCAGTTTAATTTGTTCAACGGTTAATGCTTTAATTTGATCAAGTGAAAGTTTAGCAATTGTTTTAGCTGTTACATCCGGAATGACCTCTGGATTTAATCCTGCTATTTCTGCAGGTGAAAGCGTTAGGACTGTTGAGTTACGATCAGCCTGATTTTTTTCTTTTTCCAATTTCAGTAACTGTTGGAGTATTGCTTCTTGTTCAGTTAATCTTTGTTCAGCTTCGTTAAACATTTCGCCAGCAGATGCTTCATTTTCTTCATTTTTTTCAATGGTATATTTTTCTTGTACTACATCAGTTAATTTATTTAGTATAGCTTTACGAATTGACGGATCACATTCTTCAAATGTTTTATTTGTTATTTCAAACATTTTAGCATCTAATTGATCGGTAATTGATTTTTCACTGGTTGGATCATTGAGCGTAATTTTTTTAGCTACCCATGTTGAATAAGCATCAAGTACAGCTTTTTCACTGATTTGTCCTCGATCGCCTGTGTCTGTAGTATGCTTTGAAATTTGCATATTATCAACCATGGTTTTGTATTGAGCATCGATTGATTTGGTTGGATCGATCTTTTTCATATCGAGGACTTCAAATGCTCTATCGTTTGGCTTCTGATCACTAACTAATTCTATGATCACTTCATGAGATTTTAATGTTGCTTGCATATCCAGTTTAAATGCTCTACGTTCTTTGGCAAATTGGTCGTCATTAGTACTTAATTCATTGTTTAATTCTATTATTTTTCCATGAAGTGCTCTTGCTAGTAACCTGTTTGCAGGAGACGATTCTGAAGATACTTTATTAATTTGTTGTTTTAATGATTCTATTTCATTGCTGATAGTTTTTGCCTTATTTTGATACATAGTTTCTTTTGAATCGAGCCATTGGTTTGCAACATTTTCTTTTTCTTTGGTTGTTAGTTTGTTCATTGCATCTTTGAAATAGCCTTTTTCTTGGGCATTGAGTTCTCTTTCTGCGCTTGTACGAGCGAGTGATCCTGCGGTACGTTTTGCGCCAGCTTCATTGACTTGGCTATTGATAGAATCGACTTGATCGCTGATCCATTTGCCGAAGCGAGAAGATTTAATTGCGCTAACTGCATTTGCCACAGCTTCTTGAGCTTTTGTTCCAAGTGATTTTGACGGATTGACCTTTTCACGAATCATGCTGAGTTGATCACCATTTAAGTATGAGTGAATATTGTTGTTTGGATCTTTTAAAATTTCTTTCATTTGTGTTTCGGTGAGTTGATCTACCATCTTTGCTGACCAAGGGTTGCGAAGGTTTTTTTGTTTAAATAGGTCAGCTAAAGCTTTCGGATCGATAGATGAAATTTTAAGAGCTCTAATGTTCCCATTGTCTTGTAGTTTTATGAGCTGATCTCCAGTGAGTAAATTTATTTGTGAACCATCAAGGAGTTGAAGTTCTTCTGGTGACCAAGTTGCAATATCATCAGCTCTGATTTCCCCTGGAGTCTTAGATTTAATAATTTTTGCGCGTTGAATGTTTGCGTCGTCATGATTAACCATAACAAATTCTTCGCCTGATACTTCCTCTGGTTCTGCAGGTGCTTTTTGTGCAGGCTTTTCGGTTGGGGCAGATTCTTTAGCAAAAGGTTTTCTAAAGAACGACTTAATAGCCTCGACTCTCTGGTTGTAACTTTTTTGTTTTTCTCTTAAAGCTGCAGCTTGAGCCTCAGCTTGAGTCTGTTTGGGCGTTTTGTTTCCTTCGATTGCAATTGGTTCTCTTGCTTTTGCTTCTTGTTCTTTTGCTTCTTCGGTTTCTTTTTGTACATCAACGTTTGCATCACCTGTGTCACCATCAGAGATCTCACCTTCAGCCAAGATTAGACCATTGCTCATAAAAAAGCCCATGATCAGGGCAAGTAGCGTTATATTTTTTAATAGTTTCATGAACTTCTCCTTTTAAGAGTTACGTGCGATTTTGTTTTCAGTGTGTCACGTTCTTTGCCATTTTTGCAATAGTTTCAACATCTTTTTATTCGTTGTTGCATGTGTGGCCGTATTATGCATGGTGTATGGTTTAAATTGACGGTCTGAGGTACAGTGTTATAGTAAACATTGTTTAAAATATAAAGTTGTATGGTAAGAGGGTTTCATGATTACAGTTGCATCAATGATTACGATATCGCGTATCGCTTTAACTCCAGTAGTGGTTTATTTTTTGTTGCAGCACCGTTGGGCTATGGCAACTATTATTTTTCTGGTAGCTGCAGCAACGGATCTGGTAGATGGTTATGTAGCACGAGCGTGGGGGCAACAATCTCGATTGGGACAGTTGCTTGATCCTATAGCAGATAAATGTTTGCTCATGAGCACGATGTTTACACTCTTGTCCATTATTGTCGTGCAGCCTTGGCATCGTGCAGCTGTGATCTTTTTACTGATAAAAGAATCGACCTTGCTTGTAGGTGGAGCAATACTTATCTCCAAGTGGCGTTATTTTATTGAGCCGAGTCGGCTGTCTCGTGCTGCAAGCTTGGGTGAGATAGTATTAATTTTTACCGTGCTTGGTAGCTTAACGGTGTACGGTTTTGTATTTCCTGAAATCGTCTGCGTATTACTGCTGATCAACGTTACGTTATCTGTTTGGTTACTTGCTCGGTATGGCATGCATCTATGCTGTAAGCGTTGGAATTAAGCTTCGTTATTCATGCAAGTAACGCATGACACACATACCAGTCGTGTCAAAATTTTTATGGATCCATTCTTTGATGCCGCCTTGGTATTGACTCACGTGGGTAAATCCCATATCGGTCAGGAGTTCATAAGCTTGCTGGCTTTTAGGGCAGGTGCTTTGAGCACAGTAAACAACGATCTCTTTTTCTTTTTCCCAGCCTGATACTATTTCAACTAAGCGGTCATAGGGAATGTTAATTGATCCGGTGATATGGCAATCCACATAGGTTTCTTCTGATAGAACATTGATCATGATAAGATCTGCATTTTGATCTATTTTTTCTTTGAGTTGATCTGCGGAAATTGTGTTAATGTCGGTTAGTAGGCTTGGCTTTTGGTGAAACATGATCTTCTCCTTTTTTACAATATGATCTAGTAATCATGTACGTACTGTGATGGTGCTTAAGAGCATGATTAAAATAAAACAAAGCAGCTTTAAAACGCAATAATTTCCTGTTTTATTTGTTAGAACTGCTGTACAGAATTGTTAAAAAAACGTATGGTATTACCTACTTAGTAGTTATTAAAATTTATATTTGTTAATGCAAAATCAAGGGATACATTCATGGCTGGGTATAATAGAATTGTAATAGTAGGAAATTTAACGCGTGATCCTGAGTACAAGCAATTAGCATCTGGTCAGGCAGTATGCCGTTTAGGTTTAGCAACCAATCGTCAATTTAAAAATCGTCAAACTGGAATGATGACTCAAGAAGTTTGCTATGTGGATATTGATGTGTGGGGTCCTCAAGCTGAAACTTGTCGTCAATATTTGAGCAAGGGTCGTCCAGTACTTATCGAAGGTCGTTTAAAATTTGATACATGGCAAGATCCACAAGGTGGCACACGTAGCAAGCATAGCATTGCTGCGGATCGTGTAGTGTTTCTTGGTGGAGCAGCATCTGAAGGTTTTGAAGGCGCAGGCGTTGGTGGAGAAGATGCTTTTGATGGTTCATCTGTAGCTGCGCCATCATATTCAACACAGCATACTGATGAGTTTGTAAAAATTGAACAAGCGGTCGCAAAAAAACAAGCAGCTAAAAAAGTAGTAGCACCTAAAAAAGAGGTTGGAGGAGTTCCTGAATTCAAGGATGAGCCGCCTTTTGAAGATGAATTACCATTCTAATTATAAGCCTTGGGAAACCAAGGCTTTTTTCTTGTTTTAATCTTAAGAAAAAGGCTAAACAATTGACTTTCTAGGGTTAAATTCTTTATCTTATCTCTAATGGTTGCAAGCAGATTCAATAATGGAGGTTATATGAAGAGGAATGCTGTTGTCTATGCATTTTGTTTATTTTATTTAGTACTATCTAAGGTTACCGTTGCAAATAGTATGAAAGTTGAATCTGTGATTGATACATTACAGTTTCGAACCCCATATTCTTTAAATGAATGTTTACATGATGGTTTAGTCAGCGTCGAAGCTATGCTGCAGGATGCAATTGAGCAAAATAATGAATTGTTGCCAGGTTTGCAGTTAAGTAATGAAATATTAGAGAATTTACAAAATCAGTTTGATTTAATGATTGATCAATCGAATGTACATGTTGTGCATCGTGGTGATCGTGATTTTTTACAAAGCATGATCGATCGTATTGATAAAATGATACAGGTGCTTGAGGATAGTGGCGGGTTGTCGGATGATGAGCTTGATGCGACACAAAGAAGTGTTACCACGTTACGTGGGTTAAGCGATAAGCTTTCGAGTTAGAAATCGTAAACGATTTCCATGCCAAGTTGTCCAGCAAAGGTTTGGGTTGCAAAGCAAGATGATCCATACATCGGAACAACATAGGTAAACTTACATCGTGGCATAAGTTGTGCTTCATTATCTTTGGCAAGATCGATCTCTGATGCTACGGTGAAATATGCATATTCCCATGGTGAATTGATCGGATATTTATTGATCATTTTTGTTGGGAATTTTTGTTGATCGTAGGCAGAGTAGGTAGTTTTATATTGTTTTGTATACGATACACCTAAAAACCAGTTCCATCGAGGAATAAAATATTCACCTTCGATATATGCGCTCATTGCAATCATTGGTTCAGTCTGTACGGTACACATGCCGCAGCTAGGTACTAGTAGTTTGTTTGGCGTTGATGTGGTGTTGAGCGGAATGACTTGATCGTTCTTGATATATCCAAGTAGGAGTCCAGAAGCTCCGATATTAAGCCAGTCATACAGTCCTACGGCAACATCGAGTTGTAGAGGAATACCTAGGTTAACAATGTCTTGATGTGGAAAGATTGAAAGTTTTTTCCAGCTATGTGCAATGGGAATGATAGGCACAACGCATCCTGTTTGAACCGTAATATCAACAAAGTCGACGATTTCGAAATCAGTTAAGCTGGTTGTATAACCCATCAAAAAACATGATGGTCCGATATAGGTTCTATTTTGCTGATTTGCTGATCCTGATGGAAACAGTTCTTGATGTAAATCTTCCAGATATTTGACTAGGTCCGGCTGATCGGCAATTTCTTGAGCTGTTAAGCAGCGGCCTTGGGGTGTTGTTGGTAAAATAACGATATTCTTAATGGTATCGTTGGTAATCGATGCGGTCATTTCAAAACAAAAATGTTCGTGGATGTTTTGCATCCAGGTAAAGTTACCTTGCTTACCTTTGTAGAGGGCGTCAAATAGGGCATAGCTGACGATATTGGCATTACGATAATTTAAAGAACTATCTACAAATCTTTGTAGTAGTGGCTCTGGGCCTTTATACGCAAGTAGTGGAACTTTAAGACCATCTTTGTTGAAAGAATTTTTAGCGTCATGATAGGCGCCAGATAGTTCAAAAGTTGTTAGGTTTTGACGTGCAAAGCGCGGTTTTTCTATGCGCTCAGATGGCCCCCAAAAGGTATTTTGCATGGTCATGCTGATTGGGGCTGTAAGTAGCAAAAGGATATAAATTAACCAATATTTCATAAAATACTTTTATTTTTAAATACTATATCTTGTATATATCAGTCTATCAGAAAAAGAGGAATAAGTCTTTTTTAGGGCGTTTTTTTCTGGTAATATGAAACAAGCAACAATAATTTATAGTACAAAAGGCATAATTATGAATTCTTATCAAGATAATCAAGATTTGCAGCCGGATATGGATCAACAGGACCAGCCAGTTGAGTCTCAAGCTGCTGAGTCAAACAATGACGTTACGATGTGTTTAGCTGAGCTTTCACTCTGGAAAGACCAATGTAAGCGCATATCAGCTGATTTTGAAAATTTTAAAAAACGTACAGAAAAAGAACAAGCTCGTTGGGCAGAGATGGCTAAAGAGTCGATGCTTCTTGAGTTGGTATCTTTTGTTGATACTTTTGAAATGGCCTTATCTGCGCAATCAGGGGATAAAGTTGGCGTTGAGATGGTTTATCAGGCTTTGATGAAATTACTTGCAAAGCATGATGTTGTGGCTATGACTCCAACAGCAGATTTTGATCCTGATTTTCATGAAGCAATTATGCAAGTGCCGTCAGAAAATCATGCGTCTGGACAAATCGTTCAGGTTTTATCAAAAGGCTTTATGCTTAAAGATCGCGTGTTGCGTCCTGCAAAAGTATCAGTAGCTGTGTAAAATTCAGAAATCTTGTATTTTTGGTTCTTGGTTGAATATATTCATTAAAAGATACTATTGAAAAATAGGGGTTCAAAATAGGGGCTTGAGAATGAATAGTATAAAAAAAGTTGTATGGTATATAGCTTTTATGTTTAGTTTTGCTGCGTATGGTGATCAGCCAGTAGAGATGCATTCATCAGATAAATTGGTTGAATCAGAAATTGCAACGCCAGAAAAAATAGTGATTCTTGGGAAGTTTTTCTTTAATGTTATGACGGGCGTCATCTTTAACTATATGCGTGATAGTTTTAGAATGTATCAAAATGCTCATCCGATACAAGCGGGTCTGCTTGGTACGTACATAGAGGGTAAGCATATTAGCTCTGATATCAATAGAACGGTTGTTTTGCATCACGCATTACAGTCTCGCGATTTGGATGCTGCACAAATATTACTATTCCTGGGTGCAAATCCAAATTATAAACCAGAGGGTCGTATGAGTGCGCTTGAAGAGGCAAAGCAATTAAAATTAACAACGTTTGAAAATTTATTTCACCAATATGAGTATGAACAGGTTCACTTTGTAGGACGAGATGACCTCAAAGATGTTTGGCATAAGCGCGCATTAACGCGCGTCGTTCATGCAGTTGCTCCGCTTACCGCAGCTCAAGGTGTCAGTAGCCTAGTACAAGCATTGCAAGCATATGGTGATGCGCATCCATGGTTGTCAAAATTCTTCTTTTATGGAATATCAGGATATCGTGTCGATATTTTAATGAATAAACCTTGGTATAAGACAAACTTTTTACAACATTGTATTCAAGCAGATGATCTAGATTTTGTAAAAGTGTTACTTTATTTAGGTGCAAATCCACTCAGTGAAAATGCGAGTGGTCAATCTGCAATGGTTACTGCGTTGTATAATTTTAAACCATCGTTTGTAAAATTATTTTGGTTGTATGTATCTGCTCCATCATTAAAATCTACTGTCTTGCCAATCTTGCAAAAATACAAAGTGTTGTTTTTACTTTCTGCGATTAGTGATTATAACAAAACGAAATCAACTGTGTTTCTTTCAGATGTTGCATTGTATTTTAACGCAATTGGTATGCCGATAGACAAACTAAGACCAGCGCAACAAATTATGGAATTGATTGAAGCGATCAATGATGTATCATGGGATATGTACCATGTTCGTCCATTTGAAGTCGTTTCAAAAAATGAATATCGAGTACTCAAAATTGTGATGCGTGATCATAAAATGATTGTGATTCCTCGAGAGTTTGAAACAGTACGCATTTAAAATAATTTTTCAATTGATACTGTTTTTAAAATCTATTATTTCATAATTGCAAGGCACACTTCGATCATGATGAGCGTAATAATTAAAATAGAGATTAAATCTTCTCGGTTTGCATCTACCTTGTTTTGATAAACGTAACGAATCTCTTTTAAAATATTTATTTTTTTGTCGATCGATTTTTGCCAACTACGAAGATCTAACTGTTTGATGATGAGGTTGTAAATCTCTGAGAAATAAGATTCTCCACCAAATTTAATACTGCTTTCTAAACGTTCTGTGATCACAGAAATATCTACTTTGAGTTTGTTTAAATCACCCACAGGGTCAAAATAACGAGATCCGATAAATGGCATGTATGACAGCAGTGGTAAACTTTGTGTTTTGCGTTCATAGAGTGTTGCGAGTTGTTTATCGAGCAACTTATCAAAATAATGCAGTTCTAGTTGTTGGATATTACCGAATTCGAAGAAGTCGAGTAACTCTTTGTATTGTGGATCGTAGATAAATGCTGCTTGGGTATCGATGATGATTAAATCTTTTTTAAAATATCCAATCGATGAAGCAATAATCGTTTCTTTTTGAAAATCGGATAAAGATTCTGTTTCAAATCGTAGAAGCGTTGCAATGTCATGACCGTAATGATCTTTGAGTTGTCCGCCGGTAATATTTTTATTGATGTTGAGCTGAACTACGGTGTAGTTTGCTTTCATGTGATAAAAATTTGGCTTTACGATGAATGGTTTTATTTTTTTATAAATATTGTACGCATCGTTGACACTTTGTTTTTGATATTTTTCATCGATTTTAAGAAGAGTCGTTCTTAAATCGGGCAATGTTTCCATAAATGGCATTTTATAGGTGAGTGATATCGCGCCGAATTGATGAATCTTGCTGCTGATACAACGAGAAGTTTCATGATAGTTGGGTAGTTCGATTTCGATAGGCATATGATAATGCTTAAGAAATTTCGAAACATGCGCATGTTCTATTTTGATATCTTTACAGAGCTTTAATGATTTGAAATCTATATCAAAGCCAATATCAAAAGCGCTGAATGTATAAATATTACCAGAAAACATTTGATGTTCTTCTGGTGTAGCTGTTTGGGCGTCGTGGTGAATGTGTTCTTGTTTCATACAAATAGATCCTTATTTTATTTGAATGTACCTTGTGGCTGAAAAAAATCAATTCAAACATTAAACTCTTGTAGAAATTGGTACCATTTCAGTAGTTTAGAGAAGAAACTGGTGAAGGGGGAAGGGTTATGTGGGCAACTATCAAAAAATTATCGCTGTATGTGGGAATGTTGGCAGGTTTTGTTTTAACTGTGCAAGCATTTCAGGGAACATTTAAGACTGTTTGGTTTGGCAAGGTTGTTTGCATTTCAAAGTCATCCAAAAAGTTTCTAGCTACCATCGTTCCTTTACAACAAAAAATATTTAATAGTTTGATCGAGTATAAACAAATTTCGTCCGACAATCAAAAGCATATGCGATTATTGCTTAAGTTGAGCAATTGTTGGATCCATGATGATAATATGTGTGGTAGCGATATTGAACAGTTTGGAGATCAGTTGGCGCTTGCGCGTCAATCTGGGGCTTTGCGTCAAAATGCCTCGGCCGATTATAAAAAACTCATTGTAAGCAGCAATGTCGCGCGATCTATTATTGTTTTGCTTTCAGAGCAGTTGCAACATGTGTATATTGGGACAGCTCTTTCTGATTTGAAATTAATTAGTCAATTTTTAATGCAGCTGCAAGAGCATGTAACTTATGATACGCAACAACAGGTCGCTTTAATCAGGATACAGGGCATAGCGCTCGATATTATGCATCATTTTGATGGGCTTGCTGTGACAGAGTATGATTTCATGGTGCTGAGCCAATGTGCGTTGTTTCTGCAGTTAGTTAGATTTTGCGTGATGAGTTAAAAAATAATTGAAGGAGAGAGCTGTGAACTATAAGCAAATGGTGATGGTGGTGCTTTATGGGAGTTGTTTGATTGCTGCAGACGGTGACTTTATGGCTCCAAGAAATACTGACGTTGGTGGAAATCGTGGGTATGGGAAAGGTTATAGCGAGCAATATAGACCGGTTATTTTGCATCACCCGTATGAACATCAATATCAGCCAAAAGTTGTAGGCAGACCTGATGCAACTCCATATGATGACCGATTTGATAGAGATGAAACTGGTAGGGGGCAGGGTGTTGCGATGCGCTTTTATGATCCGCGAATGCGTCAAGATCAGACAGGTAGACCTGTCGTGGTCAAACGTGTCTCAATAATTGCACCAGCAGATTTGGATGCGTTGCGACAACTACATAGAACGTTTCAATTAGTTCGCCATGAAAATAAGGTATATCCACTTCTGAAAAAAACATGTGACATCGATGCTATCACCAAATTGATTTCAGATACTGTTGAAGGGCAACGGTATCCTGATGATTTTGCAGCGCGTATGAATGAGTTGGTAAGGAAACAAAAGTCGCCTCAAGAAATTCAACGGCTACTGGCACCAGAAAACATCACTTTTGAAATGAAGCAGGATTTAAGCAAATTAGCAGAATCATATAAATCAGCTCTTGAAATATTGCAGCATCGCGATCCGGCAACAGATGTATTTATTGACGTAGTTGCTCGAGAGTTACCAATGCGCAGTGTGGGCAATATGTTAGATACCAGTTTGTCTCAAATGCCTCAGATGGATTTTAGCATGTCTCCTGCTGATAGAGATTTAGCACAGATGATGGTGATTATTGGACTGGCTAACGCACTCGCTATTTTATTTATTGCGCTTGGTGCTAAGAAACATAATGCAGCGTTAGAGGATGTTGGAATAACTATAATGGTATGTGAGGTTGTTATAGGTTTGGTTGTTACTTGTAGCAATAGTCCAAATGCATGTGAGGTTGCCGGAGTTCTTGCGGAATTCGCTAAATAAAAAGATTTTTAAATATGTTTGGGAAATAAGTGTGAATTTAAAAAATAGATATATGGTTGTTTTGGTTCTGTTTGGTGGTTGTTTGATCGCTGCAGATGGTGCGGTTGAATTTATTAGAAATGATAGTTCAAGCAGCGTTGATTCTGGAGGAGGCCGTCGTCGCTCACCTCGTCAAGTTTTCTTTGATCGAGATGTTAATTTTGAGAACAAAAGTGGCACTCCTCGTGCTCGACGCGCTGTTCGCACAGGAAAAGGTTTTTCTGTCGATGCTGAGCAATCAAGGGTTGTTTCGGATGGGTCTGATAGAGATGAATCAGGAAAAGATAATGAAGGAGCAATACATTTCGATCCAGAGCAAGCTCGTAAGGGATTAATTGATACTAAAGCTACAGTAAAGCCTGCAGCAAAATCAGTAGCGCTTGATTTTAGTTCTTTGCGTACGCTCAAAACTGCATTTGAGTCAGAAGGGTATAAAAAAAATGTATATCCACTTTTGAAAAAAATATGTGACATTGATGAACTAACAAAAATAGTAAATGATGCAGTGGATGCACAAAAAATATCAGATGAGATTGTAGAGCGTATGAACGCATTGCTTAAACAACAGAAATCGTTTGCAGAGATTAAAGGGTTGCTTGCAAAAGAAACGATCACTCTTCAAATGCAGAAAGCTTTACTTGATTTTATACAGACATGTAAACCATTGTTAGATTTAATTATGAAGCGTGATCCGGTTATGGATGAATTTGTCAAAGAGGTAGCAAAAGAGTTACCATTACGATCACTTGAGAATTTACTAAGTACCAGTATGTCGAGAGTATCGGAATCTAATTATGAGATTTCTGAGGGTATGGCACAATTTCTAACTATTCTTACGCTGATTGCTCTGTCTACTTCGCTTGCAGCTTTATTGATTGCGCTGGGTAATAAATTCCATGTCAAAGGTTTAACTGATGTGGGTGTTGGAATTATTGTGCTTGAAGTGGTGATTGTTGGTGGGTCTTTGGGTTTGCGGTGATTATAAAATATTGTTTTAAATATGTTGGGAAAAAAATGAATTATAAAAATATATGTGCTGTTTTTTTAGTGCTGTATGGTTGTAATGTAGGTAGTGCAGATCATGTTGCGGATGCACCATCAGATTCAGACGGCAATACAGGTTCTAGTCATACGCGTACAGGAGATCAGCAAGGACATAGATCTATTGTGGTGGCTAAGGGTCCTAAAAAAGCAGCAAAGACTGTTAATGTAGAAAATGGTTCAGAAGAACACTCTGTTGATGATAATCCGGTAGGATTTAGATTTGATGAACCTCGAGATCGTACGGGTAGTACTGCAAAAAAAGTGGCAAATAAATCTGCGAAAGCATCGGTTGTTTTTTCTGAGCATGAGTTGAGTTCGCTTCGAACACTTCATGCAGAGTTGGTTTCTGAAAGATTTCAGCATACGTTAAGACCAGTACTTGCTAAACTATGTGATGTTGATGAGATGACTCGATTAGTAAGTGACATCATCGCAAACAAAGGATTAGTTGATGACATGCAGAGTCGTTGTGCAGACATGCTGAATGTACAGATTAAATCTGTTCAGGAAGGTAAATTGCATTTAGACGGTGAGAAAGTTACTCCTGCCCTGCGCCAAGAAATGGCGCGATTTATGAAATCGTGTCAACCACTCTTTGATTTAGCATTGCCACAAGAGGCTGTGTTGCGTGACAGCTTTGAAAACATTGTCAGAGCGTTACCAGTTGAAGCACAGGAAAATCTATGCAGTACTGCTGCATATAACTTGGACGTACCGCAGCGTGGTAAAAGCAATAAGATGATGACCATAGGGATTGTTAGTGGTATGGTTGCGTTAAACTTGTGTATTACCATGTTAATTCTGTTTGGTAATCACAATCAGCAGCAAATAGCAGAAGGCATGATTATGGCAGAAATGGTTTTACTAGGAGTTTCAGTTATGGGACATTCTGGGGGTAAACCGTTAATGATGCCAAAAGAATAAATCTTAGGTTTTGTTTAACGTTTTAATATTGTTAAGAATGCTTCTTGAGGAACAGATACCGAACCAACTTGTTTCATACGTTTCTTACCTTCTTTTTGTTTCTCAAGAAGTTTACGTTTACGTGTGATATCGCCACCATAACATTTTGCAGTAACATTTTTACGCAGCGCCGCAACGCGTTCACGAGCGAGCACTTTAGCACCAATTGCCGCTTGAATAATTACTTCAAAGAGTTGGCGCGGAATAACTTTAGACAGTTTTTCTGCTAAATCGCGACCAATACGTTCTGCTTTGCTACGATGTACAATTACGGTCAGCGCATCAACAGGTTCACCGTTGAGCAAAATATCCATTTTCACCAGATCAGATTCTTCATATCCTGATGCTTCATAGTCAAAGCTTGCATAACCAGAGCTTACAGATTTTAATGTGTCATAAAAATCTGTTGCAACTTCGTTAAGAGGTAGTGAGTATGAAAGAACAACGCGATCTTCATCAAGGTATGACATATCTTTTTGAATGCCACGTTTTTCTTGGCATAAAGATAATACGTTTCCTAAATATTGTTTTGGTACAATGATAGTACCAGATAACATTGGTTCTAAAATTTTATCAATTTTAACAGGATCTGGAAAATCTGCTGGGTTTTCAATTGCAATTCTTCCAGCATCATATTTTTGATCGATATAATACATCACGCTTGGTGCAGTTGCGATAATATCAAGATTATATTCTTGTTCGAGTCGTTGTTTGAATACATCCATGTGCAGTAAGCCTAAGAAACCACAACGGAATCCAAGACCAAGAGCAGCACTTGTTTTTTTCTCGACATGAACACTTGCATCGTTGAGTGTTAATTTTTCTACAGCATCTGCAAGCAGTTCAAATTCAGAGTTATCAACGGGAAATATTCCAGCAAATACCATTGATTTTGCAGGTTTAAATCCTGGAAATGGTGTTACCGATACTTTTGGATGTGAAATCGTATCACCGATACGAGCTTCTTTAATCGTTTTCATTCCGGTGATGATATATCCTACCTGACCAGCATAGAGTGCATCAAGAGGACGTTGCTCGGGATACATAATTCCCAGTTCTAAAATTTCATGTTTGCAGTTACTTTGGTGCAAGTAAATTTGATCGCCTTTTTTAAGTACACCATCTTTAAGTGCGACTAAACAAACGACTCCGCGGTATTCATCATACCAAGAGTCGAAAAGTAACGCTTTGAGTGGACTACTTAAGTTCGATACAGGTGCAGGTATACGTGTAACGACTGCGTCGAGCAGTTCTTTTATGCCAATACCTGATTTTCCTGAGCAAAGTAATATATCTTCTTCGCGGAAATCAAATAGTTTATTTAATTCTTGCGCAACACGAGGAATGTTTGCGGTTGGTAAATCGATTTTGTTAATTGCAGGAAGAATTGTTAAATCTTGTTCAAATGCTAAATAAAAGTTTGCCATGGTTTGAGCTTGAACACCTTGAGTTGCGTCAACTAAAAGGAGTGCTCCTTGGCAAGCATAAAGTGATCGTGATACTTCATAGCTAAAATCTACGTGACCTGGTGTATCAATCAAGTTTAAAAGATAGGTAACACCGTTGTAGGTATAAAACATTGATGCAGTTTGTGCTTTCACGGTGATACCACGTTCTTTTTCAACTTGGAGTTTATCCAAGAACTGTTCGTTTGGTCCAGTTCGCGTTGAAAGAGTACCGGTTACTTCAAGCAGTCTGTCTGCAAGAGTAGATTTACCGTGATCAATGTGTGCTATGATCGAAAAATTCCTGATTTTGTCAGGGGTGAAGGACTGTAAGTTTATTTTTTCCATGCAGCTAGAATACAGGATCGTAAGCGGTTTGTAAACATTTTACTCAGGTGATAACTATCACGATCTATTATCTGATTTTTAATATTTCTTCATGCATTGCTTGTGATAGTTCTGGTATTTCTAGGGCATAGACAGATTCAAGGTACTTATACGCTTGATCATGTCCCTGTTTTTGATACGTGACTTTATATTGTTCAACGAGTGGTTCAACCAGTCGAGCTAAAGGTATGTTGTGATTGTCTGCAATTTTTATCAGTTCTTGGGCCATTTGAGGGCTTGAGTTGTTGATTGCAATTTCAATAGGAGTATCCTCGTGTGCGTTATATGGATCAAATAAATAGTCTGGATGCTCATTTAAATAATCAAAATATTCTTGGTCTGTGCGTGCTGTATTATTAGTGTCTCTGTTTTTCTTTCTGTATGATTTTTCATCAAAAAATGAATCGCGCCATTTCTTATATAAATATGGATCAATTTGTTTTAAATCCTGTTCGAATTTTGTTCGCGCATCTTCCAGTTTTTGACCTGAATAAATATCAGTGAGAGATTTTGTGCTATTATACGTGTCTCTAAGAGGGATAACGAAATCAGAGAGCGGGACTGATGATCGTTTTGCATCGCGCAGATTTCTTTTAGCTTTATCAAGAGATTGGTCACTGCTTTTGGATGATTTTTTACGAGCATCAAAGGATAGTTTTAAATTATCTTCAAATTCAGTACGAGTAGGAGTTTGTGATTTGGTTTCAATATCAGTTGGTTTGTTTTTGCGTACAGGTGTTTCTTCTTTGTCTTTGAAAAGCATGGTTGCTTTTGCGCGTTGACGATCTTGTTCATTTCTTGATTTTGTTTTTTTCTCTGAAAAATCTGAACTATCCATGGTTGTATCAAATGGAGCCAGTGCTGGCAACGTCCATAATAAGCAACAAATATATACATACCAAAACATAGCAACTCCTTTAAAGATAAAAATATGCAAAAATAAGATAAGCATAAGTAATCTCATATTAAAAGATTTGCCAGAGAAAATAGTTGTTTTGTCGGTACAGCTTAAAGAAGTTAAGGGGTTGCTGATATTTTTTATGTTGGTGATGTCTTGAGATGTCATTGGTTCTTTTGGTATTTTAAGATAAAGATTTCATATTTCCGGGGGTAAAAGGATGATGATTTTAAAAAATAAGAGCATAGTAGCGTTAATTGTATGTTGTTTGAGTGTAGAGCTGGGTGCATCAATTCGTCGAGTTTCGACTACTTTTTCAGGTAAGGTGGGACAGTCATTGATTGGTCGGTCTGGGATGCAAGTATCTGCTTTGTATACGCCGCAGTTGCATTTTGGTGCTGTCGAAGCAGCTAATATTTTTGGGGCGGTAGTTGTAAAAGGTATATTGGGTAAAGCTGTTTGGGCTGGTTTGGGTGCTCTAGGACAAGAAAAACTTGCGATTTATATAGGTAAAAGATTAGGTAAAAAATATCCTTTTATAAAAGATGGTGCTGGATGGATAAGTACGGCTATTACAGCAGTATGGGTGTTGTATATTGAGAAAGATGCTGAGGATCGAGTGGCTCAACAAAAGGCATTAGAGCAATTTGAGCTTTTAACCCAAGAGATGCAGGATGTTCAAAATAGAATGGATATTATTGCTCATCGATCTGATTTGAACGTGAGTCAGAAGAAAGTTTTGACTGAGAAGTTGCAAATGCAGTTTGAGGATAAACTAAAAGTGTGGTTGAATGGTTTGCCTTCTGAGATTACTAAGTCGTTGTATGAGCAACTGGAGCATGAACAAGAAGAGTTATTGCGTCAAAAATTAATGCGCGGAAAAAGCAGTTGGTGGGATGTCTGGGGGAGTAACGAAGATACTGTTACTCAGGCATTAGAAGAATTAAAAATTATAATTCAAAAGAACAAAGAACAAATTTCTCATGAAGAAATGATGGAAAGATTAAAGTCGGTAACATCTGGTCCGGATTCACAGTTACAAGTCCGGCGAATTTTTAATAATACGCAACGCTTGCTGCAGGAGCATCGCGAGAAAGATGAGTTGTGGTGGAAAGATCATCTAGATGTTAATAAATCGTTGCTGCATGAATCTTTGTATCATGGTTTATGAGGTATTAATAAGTTGTAGGTTGTTTTTGTTGTTAGAATCACTGATATCACGACTGGTAGAGTAATTGTTGTTTTGTTTGATCAGCTGCTGCTGGTGGTGACTCAACATTTCTTTTTGAAATAAACCTAAAAAACTTAATAGCAAGTCTTGATAAGGGTTAGCGACTCTTGTTATCCTTTTAAAGGAGAGGTTGAGTATGACTTGGTCCTAAGGGGGTCTGGGAAATGGGGGGTGTTATGAGGTTTTCATTTGTTACGGTTGGTTTTTTTCTCATTGTTTTATTTCTTACGCATACATTTTTGGTGGTAGGACAATGTCCTGCGCCAGTTCCTGCTCAGTATGCTAAGGTAAAGCCAGGTAATGTTGTAGCGGCATATTTTGCGGGGTGGGATAAGTATGGGCAATATCAGGTTGCGGATATTGAACCAGTGGCTCATATTTTAACTCATATCATTTATGCTTTTGCAAAACCTAATCCAGAAACGGGCAATTGTGACTTGGCTGATGAGTGGGCTGATGTGGGAGCTAATTTTGAACACCGTAAAAAGGTGGGTGGGAATTTTGGGCAGTTGTTACAGTTAAAGAAAAAATATCCACATCTTAAGATTTTATTGTCGATTGGCGGGGGGACTTACAGTCAATCGTTTTCCCAAATAGCTCAAAAGGGATTATTGCCTCATTTTGTAAAGTCATCAGTTCGGTTGCTTGAGGAGTATCAGTACAGCTATCAACATTCTAAGGATGGCGATATGCGTCACCACCTATTTCAGTATCCAGGGTTGTTCGATGGTATAGATCTTGATTGGGAGTGGAATGTTGGGATGATGCGTGATGATGATATTGCTGCGTATCAAGAATTAATTAAGTTGTTCTCTCGAGCCTTAAAGCATAAGGGGTCATTTGCTTTTTACGACAGCTTTGCAGGTTTCGCCTAAAGTCATTTCTGCTTTACCGCTTACGGGGATTGCGCCTTATGTTGATTGGTTCAATGTAATGGCATATGATTTTGGTGGTGCATCAGCTCCTGGTGTGAGCATGAATGCTCCTATCTGTAATCAGTGGTCAGGGTTGAGTGTGGATGGGTCTTTAACTATGATGATGCAAGCGGGTCTGTCGCCTGCACAAATGGTTTTGGGTATACCACTTTATGGTCATGTGTATGACAAAACGGCATCTAAGCTTGGTTCAGCTTTTGAGAAGACTGAGCGTACCGGAGCGTTTCGTTATGATCAGTTAAAATCGATGTATGTAGAAAATCCTGATTGTACGACTAAGTGGCATGCTGTATCGCAGGTGCCGTATGCATTTTGTCCTGGGGATGGTGTGTTTGTGACGTATGACGATGAGCGCTCGGTGGCAAATAAGGCATCGTATGCTCGGCAGAAGTTGTTGAAAGGTATTTTCTTTTGGCGATTATCGGGGGATGATGCGGATCATAGTTTAATTAAATCGGTAGTTTAGGGCCTTTAAATCAAAGGGTAAAAAAAGGGAGATAGGAATATGGATCAAATAGTAAGAAAGGGAGATTGGAGTATGAATAAAATAGTATCCGGCTTAACTCTATTCTGTTGGGTTATGGGTAGCGATGTGATGGGTAGCGCAAGAACAATGTCGACCAATACAATGTTTGCATCTTCGCGTTATCAAAATTCTAATTCAGCGCTTAGAACTTTAAATGGTTGGTGGAAAGATGCGGTTCGTGCTAATCAGCTAACTCAGAAGATGGTGATTCGACCAGAAGATCCAAGGGTTTACGCTGAAATTTCACAGAACGCCTATGAGTTGCTTGGCTTTGATAAAAACAGATTGTTTGGGCAGCCATATGATAATGCACAGGCTAGCCTTATTCGAAAGTATCGCCAAGAGATATTAAAATGGCATTCCGATAAATGGGCATCGGCCTCACAAAAGGATCAAGAGTATGCGGCTAGTATGTCTAAATCTCTCAATGCTGCTAAAGATTTGATTAATCGTGAATTGGAGTCGTCTCATTCTGGTTCGCCATATGTCTTGCAGGGTCGAACTGTGGAGCAAGAGGAGGCTGAAAGAGCTTGGGAGCAAGAGCAAGAGCATCAAAGACGAGAGCAAGAAGAACTTTACAGCGAGCAGCAACAGAAAGAGGCCGAAAATCAAAAAGAGTTTGACCGTATTTTTGCACAATTCTACGAGGAAGCAGGTCGTTAGTAACGGTCACGCTGTATAGGTTGAATTGTTTTAAAAGAGTCGATAAGCAAGGCTAAGCTTTCCTGAGAATGGGGACTTTTGGCCTTGTTTTCTTTTCTTGTGATAAGAGCCCTTTTCGTGTATACTTTTAATAAGTATTTCGTTGAAAATAATTGTTAAAATATGGCTATCGTATTGATAGCCATATTTGGTTGTATTTGACAAAACAAAAAATATCATAGTACAGTAACATCGTCTTACGGTGCATAAGTTAATTCGAAAAGGATTTCGATGAGCTCTGATACCAATCAAAATCAAGAACCAAAAAAAATGCAGGTTTCCCCTGTATTAATTGAAGATGAATTAAAGTCGTCCTTTCTTGATTATGCAATGTCTGTGGTGGTATCGCGAGCAATCCCTGATGTTCGTGATGGTTTAAAGCCGGTACATCGACGTATTGTTTATACGATGTACACGTTGGGCTTTTTTCACAATAAACCCTATCATAAGTCTGTTCGTGTCGTTGGGGAAGTTTTAGGACGTTTCCACCCACACGGTGATCAAGCTGTTTACAATACCATGGTTGGCATGGTGCAGGATTTTGCAAAACGCTATCCTTTGCTTGATGGTCAAGGAAACTGGGGTTCTGTAGATGGTGATAATGCAGCGGCTATGCGTTATACTGAGGTCCGTATGACCAAGGTATGTGCTGAGTTGCTCGCTGATTTGGGTAAGGATACGGTTGATTTCGTACCGAACTTTGATGAATCGACCATTGAGCCTATTTTGCTTCCATCTAAGGTGCCACATTTACTCGTGAATGGAACATCTGGTATTGCAGTTGGTATGGCTACTTCTATACCGCCTCACAATTTGGGAGAAGTGGTTGATGCCTGTCTTGCTGTTTTAAGAAATAAAAATTTGTCCGAAGAAGAGCTGTTCAAATTAGTTCCAGCGCCTGATTTTCCAACGGGTGGTATCATCTGTGGTCGCGCTGGGATTGTGAAAGCTTATCAAACAGGACGTGGAAGCTTAATTCTACGAGCTGTGGTTTCTGAAGAAGAAGGTAAAAAAGGTACTCAGATTATTATTTCTGAGTTGCCGTACATGGTGAATAAGTCAGAATTGATTATTCGAATTGCAGATTTAGTCAAAGATAAAGTGATTGAAGGTATTGCAAACATTCGTGATGAGTCTGATAAAAAAGGTATGCGCCTTGTTTTGGAACTCAAAAAGGGTGAAATTCCAAGCGTTACTTTAAATCAACTGTATAAGTACACCTCGCTTCAGACAACGGTTTCTATTTTAATGTTGGCGCTCCTTGATAACAAACCAACGATCTTTACGCTGCGCAGAATGATTGATGAGTTTTTAATTCATCGTCGCACTATCATTGTAAAGCGTACTGAATATGACCTCAAAAAAGCGCAAGCTCGAGAGCATATTTTATCTGGTTTACTCATCGCGCTTGAAAATATTGATGAAATTATTGCGTTGATCAAAAAATCTGACTCTTCTGATGATGCAGCACTCAGTTTGAATGCAAAATTCTTACTATCTGCTGAACAAGCAAAAGCAATTTTAGAAATGAGATTGCAGCGCTTAACAGGTTTAGAGCAAGGTAAATTACATGAAGAGATGAAAGAGTTAAAGGCCTTCATCTCTCAATTACAAATCATTTTACAAGATGCATCGGTGTTGGATAAAGAAATTGCAAAAGAGTTGCTTGATATTCGTTCAGAATACTCGGACAAGCGTCGCAGTCGTATTGAAGGTCCTATTAACGTTCTATCTGACCTTGATTTAGTTCCTGAAGAAGATGTCGTTGTGACGCTTACTCGTAAGGGATATATCAAGCGCGTAACGCTTAAAACATACGAAGTACAACATCGTGGTGGTAAGGGTAAGATGGGAATGGCATCTCTTGATGATTCAGAAGATATTATTCAAGATTTATTTGTAACAACAACACATGGCGATTTACTATTCTTTAGTAATTTTGGCCGTGTGTATTGTATGAAAGTATTTGAAATACCAGAAGGTTCGCGTATTGCAAAAGGACGTGCTCTGGTTAACTTATTGCCTTTACAAGAGGGTGAATATATCGTCAAGCTTCTTGATACTGCAGGAATTGGTGACAAATGTATTGTCATGGTAACCAAGGATGGTAGTGTGAAACGTACTCTGGGTCAAAACTTTGTAAAAATTCGTTGTACGGGTATTCGTGCATTGACATTAAATGAAGGTGATGAGTTGGTGTTCTGTTCAGTTTGTACCGATGACAATTCTATTGTTATCGCAACCAAGCTGGGTCAGGGAATTCGATTCCAAGCTCCAGAGGTTCGTATCATGGGTCGTCAAGCAGCGGGTGTTCGCGGTATTCGTCTACGTCAGGGTGATGAAGTTGTTGGTATTGAAGTCATAGCTGATGATCGTGATTTACTATTTGCGACAGCTCGTGGCTTTGGTAAGCGAACTAAGATTGAAGATTTCCGTGTTGCGCATCGTGGTGGAGTAGGTGTTAGAACCATTCCAACAGGTGAGCGTAATGGTGATGTGATTGGACTTGTGCAGGTCGGTGAAAACTCTGAAATATTGTTGATCGACAAGGCGGGTAAAATCATTCGAATTTCTCCAAAAGAAGTTCGCACTATGGGACGTCAAGCACAGGGTGTTCGATTGATACGCCTTGATGATAGCCAAGAGTTATCATCGGTCGTAGCATTTGAGTCAACATTTGATGAATCAAATAGTTCTGGCGGTGATAATGCTCCAGAGCAATATGATCATGTGGATGACGTAGCTTAGAGTTAAGATTTGTTTTGTATTAAAAAGGAATCTGGTTAAACAGGTTCCTTTTTTCGTGCCTTATCTTTGTAAGGAGTTTTTATGTTTTTTATCAAATCATTCTCTTTGTTGGCGGCTTGTCTTATTGGCTTGTTTGCAGAGGTTCATGTAGGGCGATCGTCAGTCAGTTTTGATGATGTTGGTTATGTGATATCGCGTAGCAGTCGTACAACAAACTTTTTAACCGGACCTATTCGCGAAACGGTTTACGTTAAAGATTTAGATATCACGTCTGATTGGAAGGCTGGTCGCTCAATACGGTTGTCTGATCGCTTGAAATGTAGATTGAGTGGATCTGCTGATCGACAAGAATCTAGCAATGATGGTCAAGAATATTTCTATCAATGTCGTCGTAAATCCTTTGGTTTACATAAATTCCTTGATTTAAGAGATGATAAGTAAAAATAATTAGGGGCTGATGTAGTTAATCAATTTGAACGGCAGAAGGCTATTGAAAGTATGGAGTGATGCTCCTTTTTTCTTATATTTATGATTCCCATAAGAAGCATAGAAATACGCTTCTTATTTTTTTATGTTGCGCAATGTACTTTGTTGTATATGTTATTAGTTTTTTTTTGGTAAACAAGTGGAGCAGGGTTCGATAGTGGTACCAATTTCTGCAACACAGCAATTGTCTGTTTCTATTGTTGGTGAGCAATCAGATGCTGCGAGCGATCCTGTACGATGAGCAGTTGAAATTCAAAAATTACTGGTTAACAAGACAGTTGGTATGTTTGAGATTGAAGGATGTGTTATAATCATTGAGCAACTCATACGATCATGAACATACAAGAGCAAGAAAGAAATGCTGTCTTGCTCTTTGGTATGCAACAATTATTGTTTTCGTGTTGGAGAGGTTCTTTCGTCTGGTTTGACAATATAAGTTCTTTGGAGTGCTATAAATTCTGCTATTTGCTGAGCACGTATTGCTTCTAGATCATCTTGAGTTTTAATGTTTGCAGCTTGCTCTGCAGTGACGATCGGAATGAGCATGTTGCCGAACTGACAATGAGGGATTTCTGCTATTATAACGAATTGCATTGGATTAAGTGTGCATTGTGGTTGTCTTTGTGCTTTATCTGCAGCATTGATCTGTAATGTAATTTGGAGCATTAAAAATATTACATATAGGTTCAATCTAGTTTGCTTCATTGTGATCCTTTTTTTACAGAATGTTAAGGAACTATATATATTAGATGTATATCGTTATTAGGACTGTTTTTTGGTCATTAATTTGTTGCGTGAGTTGTCCTGAATCACGAAAAACGTTATTCTTAACAATGTATAAAAAATAATAGTACATGCAAACAGTTTGCTTTGGGAAGATACATGTTTATTTTAATAACACCTACGATTCTTGCTTTTTTGAGTATGTCATGTGGTCATCAGCATACGGTGACTGAAAAATATCGGATTGATCATTTGGGTATTCCATCAACGGTTGAAGTGGTGAAGCGAACAGTAAAATATTCCTCTTTTGAGCCAGTACATGAAATCAGTATTAGTTTGAAAGAAGGTATGGTAATGCCTGCTCAAGGCAAATCTATGCCAAATATGATTAGTTCAAGAATGGCTCGTTTCATGTGTCGTTTGTCGGGCGCTCGAGTTGAATCATCTGGTTCAGATGGTCAGCAAGATCAGGTATATCAATGTTCATTGAAACAAGATGAAATTAACGCGCGTTTGGCCTTGGCAAAACAACGCTTTGCGGGTATGGAATTACTTGAGAGAAAAGAAGAAGATCGTTGGGGTATTTATTAGGTCATCAGATCTGATACGTGATAGTTTTTTAGGGTCTGTTTTTAGGGATGATATTTTTTCATGGATATAAGCAAACAGGTTGTTATACATTTAGTAGCAACTCATGTAACTCCTACTAATATTGCAAAAATTGTTGAGTCGGTTGGTTTTGAAAATCTGAACCAGATATATCGGTATAGTAGTTCTGATTTCAGTCGGATGGGTATTTCGCAGGAAAAATCAGAAGAGATAGTTCAAGGTCTTGCTGATCAAAAAATAGTTGCAAAAGAATTACAGTTAATTGAGCAGTATAGAGTTTTTGTGGTAACGCTTTGGTGTCCTGACTACCCAGCGCTGCTTAAAGAAATTCATATTCCACCGTCTGCCCTGTATTGTCAGGGGTCGCTTGATCTGCTTCAGGCATCAAATACGATTGCTTGCGTTGGAGCTCGTAAGGCACATCAGTATGTGTATGAAGTATTGCAGCATATGGTTACTCCTCTGATTCGCAGTGGTTGGGTGGTAGTCAGTGGTGGTGCGGCAGGAGCAGATACGTTTGCGCATCAAATTACGCTTGATACGGGTGGTCGCACGATTGTGGTAGTCGGTTCTGGTCTTTGTCATGTTTATCCACCTCAAAATAAAACATTATTTGCCCGAGTGGTCAGTAGTGGTGGTTTGATTGTCAGTTGCTTTCCGATGAGTACGCCGCCAGAGCCTCATTGTTTCCCGATACGTAATCGTATCATTGCCGGGCTTTCGCGGGGGTGTTTAGTGCTTCAGGCTGCGGCAAAAAGCGGAGCGCTTATTACGGCGCAGCAGGCGCTTGATCAAGGGCGTGAGGTGTTTGCAGTGCCGGGTTCTATCTTTGATCCGCTCAGTGTTGGTTGCCATAAGCTGGTACAACAAGGAGCAAAGTTGGTCATGTCAGTTGATGATATTTTAATTGAGTTTGACCCTTTGCATAATGTAGTCGATCAACAGATGACGATTAGTTCTGCTGTGGGGACCTCGTATAAACCGGGCAGCAAACAGCAACAGCTGGTTGATGCGGTGTGCGTTCCAATGGCTGCAGATCAACTGATAAAAAAGCTCGATATTGATCTGGGGAGTCTGCAGGCAATGCTTTTTGAGCTGAGCATGGATGGGGTGATATGTCAGGATGGTATGGGGTATTGGAAGCGTCTGTAACAAAACAGTTGAGACTGGGAGTTGTTTTTTAGTATCTTGTGCGTATCGATTATTACGCCATAGGGGGGACGGTAGTGAAGATACAAGTGGTTCTTTTCGGAATAGTTTTCCTGTTTCACGGTATGTTGATGTCGGCTGATTTAGAGTCTGAGTCGCAAATGCCAAAGATTTCATGGCAAGAATTGTCTGACAACTTAGATCAAATTTCATCTTCCGGTCCATGGTATTTGATCAATGTATTGCCACATGATATTTATGTGGATTGTGCGTTGCCTCGATCGATCAATATTCCAACCCATCGTTTGGGTAAAAAGCTTGCCTCTCCTAAAAAATGGCCTCGTAGCCGCAAAATTATCATCTATTGCGCAGGAATGGACTGTCCTTTGAGTAAGTATGCCTATCAAACGTTGCGTGGCTTAGGCTTTAAAGACGTTTTAGTTCTGGATGGCGGAATTCGACAATGGAAGCAGAATATGCTGACGACCCAGGGGGTCTGTAGGTCGGGATATTTACACGGGTAACATATTTTTGCTTTTTAGTTGATATTTTTGTATGATATCTGTATCAATATTTTGAAAATCAACTTATATATTATATAAAAATCTTAACAATCAGGAATCTACGTATGCCATGTCCTAAACGTAAATCTTCGAGAGCTCGTCGAAATAAACGATCAGCAAATAAAGGTCTTGATGTACAAACTTTCACTTCTTGCCCTAACAGCGGTATTCCAGTTATGCCTCACACGGTATGCTTGGAAAGCGGTTATTACAAAGGTGTAAAGGTCATGTCGACTAAAGCAGATCGTCTTGAAAGACGTAGCCAAAAACGTCAAGTCGTACAAGCTCGTCAAGCAGAAAAAATGAAAGACGCTCAATCAGCACATGCAGAATCAGCTCCGGCAACAGACTTAAAAGCATAACGCTTCGTGATTGAAAAATTATAGGCATTCTCGCATTGAGAGTGCCTATTTTTATTGAATTTTTTCAGTTCTGTGGTATTTTTTAGGTAGTTAAAAAGCGTTATACCATCAACAGAAATGTTCTTGTAACAAGAACAAAAAAGGTAGGATTTATTATGAGCATGTACTCAAAAATGCAAAAAAATGTAACAGCGTATTACAAATCAGTTCAAGCACAGTATTCAGCGAAATATGTTAAAGAGGTTATCATTGGCCTTGGTTTGTTAGTAGCACTTGGTGGTGGGTATGTATTAAATTCTTGGTATGTACAGCATCGTGAAGAAAAAGCATTCGAAGCTTTATCAGAAGTTGTTAATTCATTTTCTCAAACACAACAAGTAGTACAAAGTTTAGATTCTGACAAAGATCATGAAAAAATCATGCAATCATGGCAAGATGTATCACTTCTTGTCGATGCACTTTATAAAGAACATATCAATTCATATTTAGCTCCATATTTCTTAGCGTTTCAAGCTGAAATTGCCCTTGAGAAAGATCATGATTTAGAAGCAGCAATCAAAATTATTGATGATGCGTTGCCAGGTATGTCAAAAACATCAGAGCTTGGTAGTTTGTTTCACATGAAACGAATTAAAATGGGTTTTGATTCAAAAGATGAAAAAGTAAGAGACCAGTCATGGAAAGATTTACAAGCAGTATCGCAAGATAAAACATCATGCATGCAGCAAGAAGCTTTGTATGTTCTTGGAATCTACTATGTTTCACAAGGTCAGTTTGCAAAAGCACAAGAAACATGGCGTGAGCTGGTAGACAGTGCAGATGAAACAGCGTTGTTAAAATCTCCGTGGGTTAAGCTTGCACAAGAAAAATTAGGAACAACTGTTCAAACTAAAGCAGAATAATTATGTCGACACAATCTGAAACTAAATCTGCTGTTCGCGTTCGTTTTGCACCATCTCCAACGGGGCATTTGCATATTGGTTCTTTACGAACAGCGTTGTTTAATTGGTTATTTGCTCGCCATCATGGTGGTACTTTTTTAATTCGTATCGAAGATACCGATGTGCAACGATCGATGAAAGAGTATGAAGATTCTTTGATGCAAAGTTTATCGTGGTGTGGCATCATTTCTGATGCTCCGATTATGCATCAACATGCACGCCTTGAGATTTATCAAGCGGTTGCTGCGCAACTCATGTCGCAGGGTAAAGCTTATAAATGTTTTTGCACTGAAGATGAATTACAGAAAAAAAGAGAACGAACGGTAGCGCGTCAAGATACGTATCAATACGATAGAACATGTCGAGATTTAGTGGTGAGCGCAGAGCATGAAAACAAACCGTATGTGGTGCGTTTTAAAGTTGAGACAGACTCTGCAGATTTTATTTTCCCTGATCATATTAAAGGCGAAGTTTCTATTCTTTCAGAGCAGATTGATGATTTTGTGTTACTGCGTTCGGATGGAACGGCAACCTACAACTTTGCGGTTGTCGTTGACGATCATGAGATGGCAATAACGCACATTATCCGTGGTGAAGAACATTTATTTAATACTCCTAAGCAGATATTGTTGTATCAAGCGCTTGGGCATCAGGTGCCAGAATTTGCACACATCCCATTAATCTTGGGACCATCTGGTCAAAAATTAAGTAAGCGCGATGGTGCAACTTCAGTCGTTGAGTATAAAAATGAAGGATTCTTGCCGTCAGCATTGTGTAACTATCTAGTTCGTCTGGGTTGGGCACATGGTGATCAAGAGATTTTTTCCCAGCAAGAGATGATCGATTATTTTTCGTTGGATAAAATTCATCGTAGTGGTGCTAAATTCGACATTGAAAAGCTCAAATGGATCAATAGTTGTTACATTAAAAAAATGTCAGTTGCCGAGATAACTGAGTTATTTTCTGTTGCTATGGGTAAAGATATAGTTGTAGCTACGCCTGATTGGTCTGAGGTTCAAAGATCGGCCTGGATTGCTTTATATCAAGACCGTGTGAGCACATTAAAAGAACTGTATGATTATGTTCTAACGGCATATTTCCTTCCTGTAAGCTACGATTGGGATAGTTTACGAAAATTGATTGCAAAAGATGTTTTAATTATTTTACAGTTGTTGCAGCAAGAGTTAATACACCAAGAGTTTGAAAAGAACAAACTGAATGAAAAAATAAAAGCGTTTTGTAAATCGCATGATTATAAAATGTCTGATATTGCTCAGTTGTTACGTTTTGTAATGATTGGGTCTCTTTCGGGGCCATCTGTTTTTGACATGATGGCGTTACTGGGAGCGCAAGAGATGCATAAGCGAATATCGGTGCTGATTTCAGAGGTATAAGATTCGTGAAGGGTTGGGGGGAGTATGGCAACCAAACGTATCGGAGTTGTTTTTCCAGGGTATGGAGAACAGTTTATAGGTATGGGCAAGGACCTATACGATGAACTCAGAATTGTTCAAGAATTTTTTGAACAAGCTGCAGGTACTGCAGAAATAAATTTCGTTAAACTTTTATTTGCATCGTCAGATGAAGAGATCTCTTCTATTCGTTATTCTTATTTAGCGATCTATTTGGTCGAAGCATCTTTGTATGAAGTTTTATCTCAAAAAGGACTTAGTCCTGATTTCGTAGCAGGATATGGCACAGGAGAGTATGCGGCTGCGTATGCAACGCGTTCACTTTCTTTTGTGGATGGTCTGTACATTTTAAATAAATATGCACAATTTTATGATGAATTTATTAAAAATAAGCAATATAGTGCACTACGCATTGTACGTGAATTTGAAATAGAAACACTTGAAGAGTTATGTAGAAATTCTTCGACAGAAACTGAAGTTGCATATGTTTCTGCTCAAAATACGCCACATGCTTTTTATGTTGCTGGGCATGAGCAAGTGATTGAAAAAGTGAAACAATATTGTGTTGATGAAACGATTCGTAAAGTGCGTATTATCAGCCCAGCATATGGTATGCACAGTTCTTTAGTTGACGAAGTGGTTGAGCAATTAAAATTGTATTACCATAAAATTAAATTTACGCAGCTACAAGTACCACTCATTACCAACGTGGATGGTGTATATGTTACCACGCCAGATGCACTCGAATCTGCATTCATGCGTAAGATCAACAATCGCATACAGTGGAATGAAACGATTAAGGGTTTTGCTGGGTGTGATGTTGTCATTAGCGTTGGTCCAGGAACGCAACTGATCGAATGGTTTAAAGAAGTGTACCCAGATAAAGAGTATCACATTGTATCAACGCTGAAAGATATAGAAGCGTTAACCACCATGTTAAATTCTATTTCATCGCCCTCGGAAGCTGTTGAGCCAATGTCACATGAGCCTGTCTCTTCAGGACCTCAGGGAATGGATATTGATGCGTCTGAGCAACCAAAGAGTTTATACGAAGCAGATTTAATTAATGAACTTCCGACAGATTTTGATGTTGATGATGAAGAGTAATCTGTAAAAATTAAAATAAGATAAAAAATTAACCCGTCATTTAAAAAATTTAAATGACGGGTTGTACTTTGTTTTTGACGAGTGTGTGATTTTATTTCAAACAACTCAAATAATAGACTATGTTTTATACCTTTTTAGATATAAAGCAAATTATAGATCTAGAATGCTAGTCCACCTTGAACGCCAACGTTCCAGAAACTGACTGCAGCATTTTTTGTGTTACCTTGTGATAGTTCTGCACCACCAGATACTCCAATATATGGATTGTAATCAGAGTCTCTCCATGTGTATTGGATTTGAGCAAATGGTTTGCTGGTGTATGCTGAACGTGCAACTTGGCCATCGATATCAAGAGCCTCTTTAGCTTGGTCTGGAATACGATTTGTTGCTACTGTTGCATCAACAATCGTTGCTGTTGCTGTTGTAGCGCGAGCTTGTGATTTGCTAATGGTAGCGAGTGGTTCGCTCAAATTGAGTGCTACTCCGCCAGTTGTGTATGGTGTTTGACGACCAAGCACTGCGTAATCATTAAAGTTTACAGAACCAGGGCATGCACAATCGATTGAGAGTTTTTCACAGGTTCTACCCCATCCTTCATAACCAAGTGCCATACTCCAGTTACTCCAGTGGAAATCAACTACAGCTGCAAAGTTTCCTTCGATAGCAAATGATGAATTTACACCAATAGTGGTGATGTTGATAGCGTTGGTGATTTCACTTTGGAATGCTGTACCTGAATATCGTGCGAGTAACAGATATTTAGAACCAGCGCCATTCTTTTTAAGATCGAATGAACGAAGGAACTGTGCGTTAAAGAGGTGTAAAATATCAGCATCGAATGTTACTTGGATATATCTGTCATCAGTATCTGATTCCCAGAATCTCCAGTGACCGATGATTTCTCCACCGGCACCCCAGTGTCCAGCACGACCAAAGATCGGCTCAAGAATGTAGGTTCCTTCAGGTTTGTTTCCTGTTGGAGCAGAGAAACGAAGACCGATTCCTAAATGTTTTACTTCGTCAGCGTATACGTTATATCCAAGGGTGAATTCAGGATCTCCAAATTTTGCAGAAGAGGTACGGCAACCGTTGATTAAACCCTTAATCATTGGTTTTAGAAAACCTGTTCCTTTGTCACCTTGGAATGCTGAAGCAACATCATTGTATGGTGCAGCAACAGTTGTTGCGGCTGTGTTGTTAAGAGCACCAGCAGGATATGCCACCGGAGCTACTGTGTCTTCGTCTGGAGAGATAAATCTTGGGTTCATACCAAAGACCCCAACCGGACCATGCGCTTTCAGGAAAAATCCACGTTCTGTTTTCTGTGCACCAACGTACAAGAAGAAATCAGCACCGGCTTGATACACCGTAGGATTTAAAGATATCGTTCCGTTGGTTGTTACTGGTCCCATACCAATTTGGTATAGATCGAGGTTGTAAGTTCCGCTGTTATCACCCACGGTCATAAAGTTAGAGTTATCATCTGACCAGAATGGTAATGATCCCAGGGAAGTACAGCAAGAATATTTTGTATTGCAGGTATTGTGGAGTGATTTTTGATATTCACCAGCTACCGCTACTTGTCCATGCCATCCTTCTTCGTTTGACATTGGAATCCATGCATGTTTACCAACAAGAACCTCACGACCCATGCTTGCTGAAAAAGCATGTGGTTGGAAAGTATTTTGACCTTGGCCGCATGATGTTGGACAGGTTGAGCATGATGATGAGCCATCTGCCACTACCAGTGCAGAGCACAGCAATGTTGCAGCTGAAATCAGTTTTTTGAGGTCGTAATTCATATAACTCCCTTAATGAGTTAACAGGAATGGTTGTATATTTGACGCTTTATTTTGTACCTAAGAGTACTTGATTTTTATATTAAAATTCTCCTTTTTTACTTTGAGAGCTTGATACAATTTACTCTTTTTTTGCTGACTAATTGTTACTGACAATTTGAACTTTAGTATAGTACTTGAAATGGTTTTTTGTAAAGGTAGATTTTATCGATCTAATCGATTTATTGAGCAATATTTAATAAAAAACCTAAGCTCAAAAGCTTTTTATTAAATATTGATTTTTACTCACTATCGTTTTGATTGACAAGAATTCTAAATGCTCTATATCTTCTTGAGAAAACTTTGCAATCTAAGCAAAAAGAACAATAATAATAAAATTTTTCAAAAAGGAAAAACATGAAGCATATGTTCTTATATTTAGTTATTATCTTCCATACTATTGTTAGCGTTGCGGATCAAGAACAAATTAAAAATCCAGAACCATTAGTTGTTGGTTTAATCATGGTGAAAAATGAAGCAACTGTTATGCGAGAAACAATTGAACCTTTAATCAAAGCTGGGATAAAATCCTATTTAATTTTAGATACGGGTTCTACTGATGATACAATAGCTCAAACTTTAAAAACATTTGAGGATTATGGGATAGAAGATGGTTATATTATTGAACAACCGTTTGTGGATTTTGCAACATCTAGGAATTATTTAATTGATCGTGCAGAAGAACTTTTTCCTCAAGCAGGGTTTTTCTTTATGATTGATGCAGAGTGGTATGTGCAAAATCCTGAGATTATTTTACCATTGTGTGAGCAATTTTTTAAATTGCCACATAAAGTTTTTGTTGTATCTGTTTCTGTTGGGGGTGATGAAGAAATAACAGCAAATAGGCTCTTTAAAGCACATGAAGGGGCTCGTTTTGTAGGTGCGGTTCATGAATATATAGCATTAAATTCACTTAATATATTGACTCCTATTCGTATTCATTATCGTCCTCGAACAGCGGGGATGCAAAAATCAGAGATTCGGATGGTTCGAGATTTAGAAATTTTATTTGCAGAACATAAAAAAGATCCAACTATTGTACGGCATGTGTTTTTTATTGCACAAACATATCATTGTATGCACAAAATTGAAGACGCTGCGGCTTGGTATAAAAAAGCATCGGAAATGGAAGGTTGGGATGAAATGTTGTTTATTGCTAAATATCGTTTAGCGCAATGTTATGCAGCACTTGATAATTGGCCATTGGCTCTAGTAACATATTTAAAAGCATATTCTATGCGACCAACACGTATTGAGCCGCTTATGAGTATTGCGATTCATTATTGGAATATTCAAGATCGATTAGTTGCTTTTATGTTTGCAAAGCAAGCATTTGCAATAGAGTATCCTGTATTAGATTCATGTTATGTTAATAAGGCTATGTATCATGAAGGACGGTATGATATTTTAGCTCGTTCTGCTTGGTATACTGGACAATATGATATTGGTATGCAAGCTATTAAGACAGCATTAATCCATAATCCAAATTCAGAGCATTTTAAATATTTATTAGATTTATTTGTTGAAAAATTAAAAGGATAATAAATTTATATTATCCTTTTAATTTAAATTTATTTAGCAATAAGCGTCGAGATTTAAAAAAAATCTCGACGCTTATTTTTTGGTTTTAGATCCTTTAAATATTTATGTGAGTCTTACTATATTGATAAAGACAGAGTTAATTATAACATTTGTTCCTGCCGTTTTCGTTGGCACTAGTATCATTGTTTGATTTGCCGCAACAGTTACTACTTGAAGAAAGTTAAAACTGACCGATGTATTAGCTGGGACAGTAATTGCTCCAAATAGCGGAGTGGTAAGTGGTGCAGTACCTGTATCTGTAATTGTTACGTTAGCAGAGACGCTTGGATCTCCTTGAATACGACCTTGTCCTGAAAGTAAGTAAGTTCCTGCTGCTGTGAATGTTGTTGTACCAGACGATGTTGTAACAGCAGATCCTTGGAGTGCTAGGTTAATTACCTCAGATCCGTTAACAGTGGTATCTCCTAGTGATGTTAATTGTGCATAAGTTTGGAGCGCTGTAATGTATGCGGCAAGAGTAGCATTACAGCGCTC